>Ga0302288_1000033_pt1 | contig 128460 bp, 105 predicted proteins | sample III_Fen_N1_1_FD_194549 | JGI IMG/M metagenome (GOLD analysis project Ga0302288, IMG submission 194549) | Peat permafrost microbial communities from Stordalen Mire near Abisko, Sweden - III_Fen_N1_1 | ecosystem: Environmental > Terrestrial > Soil > Wetlands > Permafrost | place: Sweden: Abisko... | reverse complement strand
GGCAGCAATTGGTTGGAACTTAAAGAAATTAATGGAGAAGCTCAAAAATGGGCTTCTCCAAATATACCTTTTCTTATTCTCAAATAATTATTGTTTGATTTTGAGTTCTTAAGGAGCGACTATTTATAGTTTTTGTCTACTGTATTTAGTTTTCGTTACATGAATATCGTATTTTGTCACGTTAATAGAACTTTCAATGATGTGAATATTAGTTTTTAATACGTGTATTATAGATTATATCTCCTGAATTTATATTTTGTTACATGTATATCGAATATCATGACATGAATATCAAATAGGAACACATCTATTACCGTTTTTACCTGCTGATTTCTGTATTAATAATGAATACTAAAATAAAGGACATGTGATGTGCATTGTTTTTTAGTTTGATATAAAATTTGGTTTGTTGTGAGCCCAAAAAAGATGAATTGCTTATGTTGAAAGCTAAGATGATTGATAAAAAACATGGCTAAGACCTTAAATATTTTTTAAAAGTTTCTGTTTTTTTAAGAAAATAATTATTTTTGAATACCGGATTATAAATTTTAAAAATAGAGGGATTATGAATCATCACCAGATTGAAAAAATGGCATGTATAAGAAGATGCTTATTTTCTTTGCCGACCCGATGAATGTTGCTGTATGGACATCATTTACTCGATTAACTGCCGAAATAACAAACTTTGTAAATATGAACAATACGCTTGCAAATTATATACAGCAGCACTATACAGATATAACAGGAATTACAACAGCCAAAAACGATGCTTTTGCATCTATGGTAGCAACGGTGGTAAACAAGGCTCAAAAAGCGTACGTTTGGGCTATCGACAATTCTAATAATAACTTGGCTGCGATTTTTGATGTTAAGAAGTCGAACTTTATGAAAGGTTCGGAAATTACTGCTTTTAGTAAAATTAAAAATATACGTGATTCGATTGCAGCAAACATTGCTATGATGAAAAGTGTGCAGTTGGATGCCGCAGATGTTGCGATGCTCAATTCGGCTATTACGACATATCAAAATGCCATAGGGTCGCAGGGTGCTGCTCAAGCACATAAAACGCAAGGCACAAAGGCTCTTGAAAAATTACTATATTCGATTGATAAGAGTTTGAATCTGATAGATAAATTCATATTCGTCAGATCATGCCAATTTGATAAAAGAATATTTATTGAATCGGCAACTTGATAAGCTACCAACCCATCACAACGGCATTTCGATCCATTTCACCGATAAAACAACAGGTACCGATTTAGAAGGAATGTTGCTGTCTATTAATGGAAAATCGAGTACTTCGGATATTGAGGGCGTTGCGGAAATTAGAAAAATAAAGCATGGCACTTATAATGCAACTGTTTCGTTCGACGGTTATGTATCACAAATAATAAAAGTAGTGATTGAAAAAGGAAGGGTTCTCGATCTTGAAATTAAAATGGTGAAAGTGTAAAAAGAACCGCCTATCAGATTTATAAAGGACGTTATCTGACAAAAAGATTACACCCAATTTTGATAATAGCGCCTGATTACAATTTTTGACTTAAACCAGTATATTCTAATGATGACAATATCATTAATACACATAGTAGAAGAAATATTTGATTTAAGATAGTAACTATTTCGATGACAGATAGCAACTCTTCGATGGCGGACATATTGTCATATTGGAAACAGGAATGATGCCTAAGCTAGAATAAATGGAAAGAATAATTAATTGATAGCTGTCGCAGAATAAAATAAATATAATATATTTACACAACTTTTAAGTATATACTACCAAATAGTATGCTTATATTTGTAAATATAAATATATAAACGTATGAAGATAAAAAATGGTAAGATTTCTAATAATCTGTTTAAAGAATTTCTAGATATACTTTATAATGAAGCTATTAAAAGGAATAAAGAACATCCATTTGATGTTACAGTTCGTTTTATTTCCCATGAAAAAACTGGCAGATTTGAGAAACAAATACTCAACGAAGCAGACTATGCATTATTTGATAAATGGAATGTTCGTCCTTTTGTAACATATAAAATGATAAAGAAATTAAACCGAGAAGGCTACCTTACCGGTATTGATCTTATAAATGATACATTATGCTTTACATTAACAGAAAAAGCATTAACAATTATAAATTCGGAAGCCAGTTAGGCTTAATATAAAAGACCTGACATATAAGATAACCTATCGACGAACGGGGAATAGAATGTCTATAGTAAATTGATACGAATAAGAACAATACTTATATTTACAAATTACATGGATTATACTCCTCGAAAAACGTATAAAAAGAATTATAGAGAATTTATAGAACTGCTTTATAATGAAGCAAAAAGGAGAAATGCTCAGCATCCGTTTGATGTGGTGTTTGATATGTCAATTCATTATACTTTTAATAGGTTTACATGTATAATTGATAAAAAAATAGTGAATAAGGTTGATTACGCTTTATTCTCGAAATGGGAAAAACGACCTAAATTTATAAATATGATTAAAATAGTGAGCTATACCGGTTACATAGCCTATGTCGAAAATACTGAAGAAACCACAACCTTTAGATTAACAGAGAATGTTTTAACGATAGTTGACTCAGAACCACATGATAAATGTGTAAAAAATCCTGAAATCTGATAGAATATATCACTCTATAATTTTCCATAATCAAGGAATTGTCTCCCGGCAATCAATCCAAAATGGAATAAAAAAAAAGATATGCAATAGTCTCGGTATGCTTTATTGTATTATTTACTTTTGAGCAAGAAAAAACAATAGCTAGCTATTCTACATTTTTAATATTTGTTATATTTGTGATCAAACAGAAACAAACACGGTAAAAAAAACAATACAATGAAAAAACAGAGAAATAACTATCTTATAAAAAACGTTGACTTACCGGCAAAGATGAAAGAAGCCGGGTTTGAAATAGATGCCGATTATGTCCAGTATATACCTTTTGGATTTATTGGCGGAGCAAATAGAGAAGGCCTTTTGCAAAATGGGGAAATACCCGAAGTATATTATTACGACCCGTATACATCTCAAAAATTTCTGAAAGAGCTCTCCGATTTCAAACTGCCTGAGAAACTAAAGGAACGTGGATATGAATTGACCCCACAATGGATACGATATATTCCATTTAAAATGGAGAATGGTATCTACACATACGATTTGGAAAAGGTAATAGCATTTCTCAATTCCACAAATAAACATAACCTAAAGAGCAAACTTGAGGATAAAGGATATCACCTGAGCAATGAGGAGATGGAAATACTCTTTCTGAGAGCACCTTCCGATAATTCTAAATATGCCGAGCAGGGATTTGGAACTTACGATCTTGACAAGGTTATCGAATATTTAAATAGTCCCAATGACATCAATATAAAAGCATTATTGAAAGAACATGGCTACGAAGTAGATGACAGGATGATAGACTGGATTAAACAGGAATATCAGTTAACAACATACAAGAACGGAATTACCTGTTATAACCTTGATGCTGTCATAAAATACATACAAATTCAGAAACAAAGTTCTCAGATAACCGACATGGGGAAACTGTTTGATTCAAAAGACAAAGACAAGAATTTCTTTGGTAACAATGTAAAAGATTTTTATAGCGGAGTCGCCAATTTATATTCCCGATTTCCTATATCAAAGTGGTATGCCGAGAAATATAACACCATTCCCGACAATTGTTTTATAGGACAAATTTATATTGATGAACTGCTGAATGATGACAGCTTTAAACTTCGATGGGTCTTTAAACAATTTGTCCGTTTTGACGATGTTAATGATTACCAGACAAGAGTAAAAGTATTGCGGGTATTAAACGACGAAAGGAAATGCGAGTATATTTCCGAGGCTTTAGTAGAAATAGAAGATGGAATGTTTTTGATTCTTTCCGATGGTTATCTTGACCGTTCAAATGGAAGCATGTACGCCACCGCCATTCTTTTCTATAAGGAAGGCATTCACGACACAACTGATATTCTCCGCTATATAGCTGATAAAGGAGTTATTCATTACGATAAAGGGACTCTTGGATTGTTGTATCACAACGCGAACGGTTTCAATACACACGATTTTACTATACCAGAACCTCAAATAAACTTCGATCTGCATTACAACGAAGGATTTGAAAAAATACACAATACCATCTTATCATCATTATCAGAAGACGAAGGCAAAGGACTGGTTTTGCTTCACGGGAAACCGGGAACAGGAAAGACAACCTATATCAGATATCTTATAAACAAAATACATAAAAATAAAATATTTGTTCCGCCTAATTTAACCGAACTACTCTCCGACCCTGGTTTTATTCCTTTTTTGATGAATAATTCCAATTCAGTATTATTTGTTGAAGATGCCGAAAACGTTTTACGAAGTCGCGAAGACGGTAGCAACAATCAGGCGGTTTCTAATATACTCAATATCACCGACGGTTTATTAAGCGATTGTCTAAACATTCAGATAGTAGCAACCTTCAACACTCATATAAAAAACATTGACGAGGCTTTACTCCGAAAAGGACGATTGATAGCTCAATATGAATTTAAAGAACTGGCACAGGAACGAGCTGAAAAACTTGCTGATTCTCTCAAAGTTTGGTTGGATGATACCGAAAGTATGACATTAGCTGAAATTTACGCATCAAAAAAATAACCGGATAAAAAATTTAGAAACATGCTACACTTCTATCATGACGGAAGTGTAGCATGTTTAAACGCTTCAGTTTAATACTTAAAAAAATGTCCTTAATTCTTGTACTATGTTTTTAAAAGATACACGACATATCTGCTCGATTTAGTACAAAATCAAACCATTTGAGATGAGCCTGTTTTTTGAACGTTTTTATGATTTTAATAAATATTTTGTTATCGTATCGCAGATAACTCTAATCAGATTGAATCATTGCTTAGAAAAAAGTTTTGGATTGACTAGCGATTATTGTTACCTTTTGATTTTTGGTGGAATAATTATTTACAAAAATTAAAATTCAATGTACGAACGACCAATTATTTTAGTAAATCCTAGAGGTAAACTCGAAATAAATGCTTTGGATAAGAATAGAAATTCGGACATTTATATCCTCCCATATAGTTTATTGTTTTTACAAAACTATTTACTTAAAAATAATATACAATCTCACATAATTGATTTATGTGATCAAAAAACAGATGAACTATTAAAAACAATACAGTACTCTGAAAAGCCTATTATTGGGGTTACAGCACAACCTCATTCTGTATTAAAGGCTTTAGAAATTATCAGACAGATTAAGAACTGTAACAAAAACTCCATCATTATTGTTGGTGGCAATTTCTTTACCAATACACACAGGGATGTTTTAACCCGATTTAAAGACGTTGATATTGTCGTTCGTGGTGAAGGTGAAGTTACTTTTTACGAATTGGTAAACGCAATACACAACAACATAAATTTTAATACTATTGATGGCATAACATATAGAAATAATGGCAACATTATTGAGAATAAAAATAGGATACCAGAAAAGGATATAGAAAAATTCTCATTACAATACGAAAAGCTACCAATATCAAATCAATTTAAAGAAGGAATTCTACTACGCAACTATGAAAAAGAGAACTACCGAAGCTTTCCTGTTTTTTTGGGTAGAGGATGCCCAAGAAAATGTGCATTTTGTGAGTATAATCAATTCAAATACAGAGTTCGTCAAATCTCACAGATATTACAAGAAATCGATTATTTGATAAAAAATTACAATGCAAAGTATTTTTCTTTTGCCGACCCTTCTTTTTGCGAAAATAAAAAATTTTGCGAAGTATTTTGCGAAGTATTAATAGATATTTATCCTGACATAAAGTGGTCGTGCGAGGCAAGGGTTGACACTCCAATTGAGATTTTGAAATTAATGGCTAAGGCTGGTTGCATTAGCATTGCATTTGGATTGGAATCTGGTTCAGAAAAAGTATTAAAAGCAATTAATAAAAATATAGACCTAACCAAAACATTTGAATTTGTTAAAGCATGTCATTCCCTGAACATTCGTAGTCACATGTTTTTGATGGTTTCATTACCAGAAGAAACAAAAGAAGATGCATTGCAAACGATTAAGGTGTGCGGAGAAATATCGAAATATGTAACAAATATATCACTCGCGGTTACCCAAATACTCCCGGGAACAGAATTAGAAAGCTTAGCTTTCAAAAAAGGTATTTTACCTACCGATTTCTCATATTATGACCAACGATTCTATCATTTGAACACACAATTTAGTGACGCACACATTCCTTTGTATCTTGAACTTCTTAATATTGATTTCATAGAAGAGTTTTTTATAAAGATAATGGATTTAAGAGCTCAAAAATATGACAAACTAGATGTTCTCCTGCGTAAGGCTAAGACTGGTATTTTTTCATTTCACGAAAGACCATTAAAAAAGAATTTAATTTATATTAGGCGATTTATTATTGCTATTTTCAAAAAAATACAATTAAGAAAGATTCCAGTATAAACGCTTTATATGCAAACAGGGAAAATATGAGTTTTCAAATATGTACGTATATATTTTTATAATGGAATAAAACAGAAATTTGGATACACTTAAAAAAAATAAAATATTAATGGACTTCAGCTGGTATTTTGTGGGTGCATTTATTCCTGCAATTATCGGTTTTGTCAAAAGCCCCATTTTTACTCGATATTTTACACCTATTGAATATGGATATTACAGTTTGATATTTATTACATTCAATTATCTATCGATAGGCTTATACTCTTGGTTATTAAATTGCATCAAACGATATTATTTTAATTACAAAAAGAACAACAAAATCAATGTCTTTATATCAAACATAGCTTTTTTATTCCTGACATCTACATCAATCGTTTCTATAACTACGCTGGTTATGATTTTTTCAAATAAAGATCAATTCTTTCAACGATTGGTATTGTGTGCCGGAATACAAATTATTTTTTCTCAGGTAAACGCAATGATTTTAATAATTTATAGAATTCAAGGGAAAGCCTATGCCTACAATCTTATAAATACAGTCAAAACCATTTTCTCGTTTTTGATTTTATGTTTTATGACATTCATTCTTAATTATCGAATCGAAACTCTATTTGTTAGCCTTATTTTTATTGATATGCTGGTTTTAATATATTTTGTAATCATTCATAATAAAATTTTGAGACATGAATTTTCAATGAAATATATCGACAAATCAGAAATAAAGACTTTTATACGTTTTGGCTCAGCAAGTCTTATCTTAAATTTATTTCTTATTATAATTAACACTAATGACCGTTATATTATAGCATTACACACATCTGTTACCGATGCAGGAATTTATAACCAATTATTTAATCTTGGACAAATCACTATTATTGCATTGATTGCCATTTATGAAAATGCAATTAATCCTGAACTTATGATTCAGCTTGAAAATAACATGACAAATTATACAAAATCTTCGTGTAAATTCTTTTTGAATTATATAATATTTCTATTGCCGATAACTGTCTTTTTATCTACGTTCAGTTATGAATTTGCAAATATATTTTTAGGCGAAAAATTCAGAGTTGGATGGAAAATTCTTCCATGGATATTCTTTGCAAAATTTTTAACAGGTTTATTTATTTTCTCCGAACTCAAATATAAATTTCAAAATAAGATGATATTTCTTATTTCAATATTTGTTTTTGCAACCATAGTAAGCATTTCTCTTAACTTGATTTTTATTCCTCTTTATGGATATAAAGCAGCTGTTTATTCTAATTTCTGTAGTTACGCACTTCTTTCTGTTTTTCTTCTTTGGAAAGATATAAAATACTATTTATCAAGAGCCAAAATCATCACATTACTGCCATTTGTTCTTGCACTACTTTGTTTTTGGCTCTTAGCGTTTTCAATAAAGCAATCATTGCACCGCGAACTATCGCTTTACGAAACCATTGCTCTTTTGACTTTTTTTAGTGGAATCTATATTTTATTGGTATTCAAATATAGAAAAAGGTTACTGATTTGGAAATAACTATTATAAACGAATTCCATTGAAACCAAATACTCTCTACCAAAATCCATAACTCCTCAAGAACATTAATCGAATAAGGTTTTATCTATTATTGATTTTGGAGGTCTTTCAACAATAGAATCGGTTTCTGAAACAAAGCCACACAGCAGTGGTGAATTGCTTACATCTATCGAAAAACTATCGTTTCCCTTTTTCGAATCATTATTTGCATAACAATATATACAGCCATGACGACAGGTATTATAGGCTCCTATATCAACACTCTCGATACAACCGCAAACTGCCCGCTGATTTTTGTCTTTCCTCGCGTTAATCTTTCTACCAAGTATTTTTTCAATCAAAACGCGATCAATACATCTATTGTGACCTATCCCAATAGATTCTAATTCTATTCCCTCGGCACAAGTTTCGAGTTGCAGATTATATAAATCGGCAATTGCTTTTAACTGTTTTGCAATCAACATAATTTCATTTGATCGAAGTTCTCGAACACCGGTGATTGTTAGTTTCTTTTCGTTTTTTTGATACCGATCAAGAAAGCTGATCACACATTTATCGGTATATGGGGCTACCCTATTGGCTACCGATTCGAACTCTTTGAGATGATATTTGATTGTATATCTATCTGACAACAGAATGGGATCGTATCGCCATATTACTTTCTCTTTCCCTATTGTTTTTGATAATTCAATAAAAGTTTCGATGCTCGCATTCTTGTTTGGAACAAAAGGTTCTATATCGGTATCGTAGGCATTTATGGTATATTGAAAATAAAACGGAATTCGATGCAATTCGGGTATCCTTTTTATAAAAGGTTTCGGATTCTTTGACCAAAACACAAAACAATCGACATTCTCTTCCTGCAATGATATCTTGCTTATCATTTTTTTATATATTGGATTCCGAACATAAACAAAACCTTTGTTCAATCGATCGAAAAACCATTCAGAATAAAAAGCCGGTATATCTGTTCGTCGGCTGACACTTAGTATCATTTGTGGTTATTGACTTTGATATTTCCTAAATCAGGAAGGTTGATGAGACATAATGATGGTTTATTTGTTATTGTCATAACATAGTGCTTATTGACGGTTCTGTTTATAGTATTCAAATTTATAGAATTAAACGAAATATTCAATTTCCAGAACAGTTTTTTTATTTGTTTGAGTCTCGTTGAAGTGTCTTTTGTCATTTTTTTATTTTTCAAGTCCATCTTTTAAAATTTATCTCGATTAATTTTAAATTCATTGACATTATTATTTATTTCATCAATATGTTTTTATATATCATCGACATTATTATCATTTTTATCCCTATGTTTTCTATTTTCATCGACATTTTTTTATTTCATCTCGATGTTTTCATAATTCATAGTCATTATTTTTTATTTCATCAATATGTTTTTATAATTCTTCGACATTATTTTTATATTTATCCCGATATTTTTAAAGTATATTCCCATATTTTTATATTCCATAGATAAATAATCAGGTGTTGTGATGTAGAAAAACAGCTAAAAACTTTATTTTTCCCGATAATCAAGGCAGTTATTCTCCAATTAATGGGGTAAGAAAAAAAATATAGTTACCTTTGTATCCGAATAGTGTATATGGGTAGACGAATAAAAAAATATTTTTTGGGGATTATACAAAGTTTCATATTTTTACTTTTTGTAGGATATTATGCGGGTATAACCATGTTTTATCATACCCATAATGTAAATGGACAATTAATAACCCACTCACATCCGTTTGTTCACGATAAATCGAATAAAAGTCCGTTCGAATCGCATTCGCATTCGTCATCGGAATATAGTCTTATTCAACAATTAAATGAAACCAATTGGGATAAATCGTCTGATATAGTACAATTACCGGAACCTATCAGAATAGCTTATGAGTATTGTAGCGAATATATCTCACACGATGTATGTTCAACCAATCAGGCATATTCGCAATTACGAGCACCTCCAATTTCTTAATCCCCCACTCTTTTTTAGGATTACATCTATTATTTAGTAATCCAGGTCGAAGTATAATCAGGTTAATGTATGTCTATTTGACGTAGCGGCATAGCCTTATTTATTAATTTAAAAATATTGAAAATAATGAAATTATCATATAAATCGCCTCAAATACTAATCGTGCTTTTACTAACAGTGATGAGCTGTAATTTTTCAAAAGATAAAATCAAGATCAAGAATATTGAAAGAGCAAGATATTTATATGGCATTAAAACAAATCTGTTTGAAGTTATTGAGAATAAAATCAGCCGGAATAAAAATTTAAGCGATATACTGCTCGATGCAGGTCTTCCTTACACTCAGATTTTTCGTATAACACAATGTTGTCAAAGGATATTTGATGTAAGGAAAATAAAAGCAGGAAATCCGTTTACGTGCTTTTATGCGAAAAACGATAAATCAAAACGATTGCACTATTTTGTGTACGAGATAAATAAATCGGAATTTGTTGCTTTAGATTTACATGACACAACCAACATGCAGGTTATTAAAGGTCACAAACCGGTAACATACAAGGAACGCCGGGTTGAAGGTGTGGTTAATTCATCATTGTGGGATGCAATGGTCGATAAAGGTATGTCACCTAACCTAGCAATGGAAATGGCCAATAAATTTGCATGGCAAGTCGATTTTTTTGCAATACAAAAAGGCGATTTTTTTAAAGTTGTGTATGTGGAAGAATTTATAGATTCAAAAAGTGTTGGTGTAAAGGAATTAAAATTTGCACAATTCAATCAAGGAGGCGAAAACTATTTTGCAATACCTTTTCCACAAAAGAATGGGAAAATAGCATACTATGATGAAAAGGGTCATGGGATGAAAAAAGCCTTTCTTAAGGCACCATTACAGTTTTCGCGTATCAGTTCATATTTTTCGGAAGCAAGGTTTCATCCTGTATTGAGAATTGTTCGTCCACATCATGGAGTAGATTATGCCGCACCAACAGGAACACCTGTTATGGCAATCGGAAATGGAATTGTTGAAAAAGTAGCATATTCAGGCGGCGGAGGCAATACAATTTGTATTAAACATACCAATACATATACTTCGTCGTATATGCACCTTTCGCGTTTTGCAAATATTCATGTTGGTTCTAAGGTTCAACAAGGGCAGATTATCGGATATGTAGGGATGACCGGACTGGCAACAGGTCCACATCTCGATTTTCGTATCTATAAAAATGGAGGAGCAGTAAATCCCTTAAAAATTGTTTCACCTCCTGCCGATCCGGTTACTAAAGGTCGACAAGCCGAATTCAATCATGTTCGCGATAGCATGATTACCATTTTAAATGCTATAAAATAATATACCAAAATTGAATACAAACAGCAAGACCACTTGTTATCGACATTGATGACAATGTGGTCTTTTTGTTTTTTGAGATAATCAGTTCGTCTGCCCTGTTATCGGCCGAGGAATGGAACTCATTTTGGCTGTATCTGTTATAAAACAACGGTTCGAAAGAAGAAGAATCGAAAAAATGTGTAGTTTTGTCAACAAAATAGCATTCGTGGTAGACGATATAAAGGGAAAGAGAAATGACTATGCAATACAATCTCTGGATGTCTATCGACAAGAATGCAACATCAATTGTAAACCTATTTTGCATGCAACCAGAACAAGATACAAATGAGCCTAGGTAACCGATATCGACTTATTGGGATTCTATTATTACCCGTATTACTTTGCACCATAGTATATTTCAGTATTCGTAAACCTACTATTTCGTTTATTGGAAACAATAATTTTGTTATCGATAAATTTACCGATAGCAACTTAAAAGGATCTTCAGAAAGTGCTGTTACAATCCACGGCAATAAGATAAAAGTTGCATATACCTTGCATAATGGTTATGCTTATCCTTATGCCGGCATGCAAATTCAACGAACAAAAGCAGAACTGTTTTCCTTAGATGGATATAATTTAAACATGACAATAGAAGCTGTTAGCGATTTTAGAATATCCATTCGGTTTAATCAATATCTCGAAAACTATTCAACGCCAAACAATCCGATGTCATATTTAATATTGTTGAAAACAATTGGATTGAAAAAAGGTGAAAATAGAATTACGATTCCAACAAAAGATATAGATGAAATACCCGACTGGTGGATAAGTAAGAACCAAAAAAAGGCGAATGATCTAAAATCAATATCGTTAAAGAACACAAAGAATCTGTGGTTTATCAGCGATTATTCCACGCTTTTAAATCAGGAGGTCAGCTTTACAATAAAAGAGTTGTCACTATCATACAACTACCAGCCCTATATGTATACAGCACTTGTTTTGTGCATCTTATATTATTCGATTCTCGGAGTATTATGGAAAATAAAGAAAGGGAATATAAAATATATTTTCATGCCGATAGAAATGACCGAGGTGAACGAAAAAGTTCCAAAATCGCAAGCCGAAATATTAGCATTTATTGGTTCAAATTATCAAAATCCTGATTTGAGATTATTGGATGTGGCTAATCATGCAAGTCTTTCGGAAGACGCCACCTCAAATCTGCTAAGACAATATTGTCAGAAGAATTTCCGTCAATACCTCAACCAACTCAGAATGGAAGAAGCTAAACGTTTATTAATAGAAACAAAACTTCAAATTGCCGAAATAGCATTCAAAGTTGGTTATAATAATATTCAACATTTTAATCGGGTCTTTAAAGAATATACCGACGAATCGCCCAAGAACTATAGAGAAGGATTGACAAAAGAATGAAAGGCTCCACACAGATTTCTCTGAGTTGAAGCCTTCCTTTGAAATAAATTTATTGTTTGCCGTTATTCAGCAGTACCTTGACCGTGACATTTTTTATATTTCTTGCCACTTCCACAAGGACAAGGATCGTTACGATCGATCTTAGGACCAACATGAACCGGTTGAACTTTTTCGGGACGAGGAGGCTGATTTGCTTCTGCATTTCCGGCTTGTTCTCCGTCGACATCAGTCTTACTTGCTTTATATTTGCTATAGTCACGACGTTGAGGTTGTTGCTCCTGACGAGCTTCGGCCTGAACCGGAATATGAGCTTTTAATACTGTTGAAACAATTTCTTTATTTACTTTATCAAGCATTGTACTGAACAACTGATATGATTCGAATTTATAAATCAACAACGGATCTTTTTGTTCGTATGCTGCATTTTGAACCGATTGCCTGAGTTCATCCAATTCGCGAAGATTTTCTTTCCAAGCTTCATCCATTCGATACAGAATCATCGATTTTAGAAACGATTTGAATAATTCTTTACCTTCGGATTGTGCAGCCTTTTTAAGGTTTGTGGTAATATTGAAACCGTGAAGACCGTCTGTAATAGGAACAACGATATTTTCATATTGCTGTCCCTGTGTTTCATATATTTGTTTGATAACCGGATAAGCTTGTTCGGTCATTGATTTCTGTTTTCTTTCGAACAATCCCATCAGATGTAAATATAGTATTTCTACAATTTCTTCATTTTCATCATTCAAATATTGTTTTTCGGTAATCGGACATTCAAGCGAAAGATGACGGATCAGTTCAAGTTCAAAATCTGCAAAATCAACAGTTCCATGACATTCATTAACGATGCTTTCACAAACATCCCACATCATATTTGCAAAATCAATGGTAAGACGTTCACCATAAAGAGCATTCCGACGTTTTGTATAAACAACTTCGCGTTGCGAGTTCATCACATCATCATATTCCAACAGACGTTTACGAATACCAAAGTTATTTTCTTCAACTTTCTTTTGAGCACGTTCTATTGAACGGGTGATCATTGAATGCTGAATAACTTCGCCTTCTTGTAATCCAAGTCTGTCCATTATTTTTGCAATACGTTCGCTACCAAACATACGCATCAAATCATCTTCAAGAGCAACAAAGAATTGTGAAGATCCTGGATCGCCTTGACGACCTGAACGTCCACGTAACTGACGATCCACACGACGAGATTCGTGACGTTCTGTTCCAACAATTGCAAGTCCGCCAGCTTCTTTTACTTCTGGAGTTAATTTGATATCGGTTCCACGACCTGCCATATTTGTTGCAATGGTGATTGCTCCTGTTTTTCCGGCTTCAGCAACAATGTCCGCTTCTTTTTTATGAAGTTTAGCATTTAAAACGCTATGTTTTAATTTACGGCCATTAAGCATTTTTGAAAGTAACTCCGATATCTCAACATTTGTAGTTCCTACGAGTACCGGACGACCTAATTTGTTTAATTCTTCGATATGATCAATGACTGCTTTATATTTCTCACGACGGGTTTTGAAAACCATATCTTGCTCATCTTTGCGGACGATAGGTCTATTCGTTGGGGTTACCACAACTTCCAGTTTATAAATATCCCATAATTCACCGGCTTCTGTTTCTGCTGTACCAGTCATCCCGGCCAGTTTCTTGTACATTCTAAAATAATTCTGCAAAGTAATGGTTGCCATTGTTTGAGTTGCAGCTTCAACCTGAACGCGTTCTTTTGCCTCAATTGCTTGATGAAGTCCATCGCTGTAACGACGACCATCCATAATACGTCCGGTTTGTTCGTCAACAATTTTCACTTTGTTATCCATCACCACATATTCGACATCTTTTTCGAAAAGAGTATACGCTTTCAATAATTGACTTACCACATGGACACGTTCCGATTTTGTTGAATAGTCTTGTAAAAGTTCATCTTTAATGCGAAGCTTATCTTCAGGACTGGCAGCAGTCTTTTCGATTTCTGCAATTTTTTCACCTATATCAGGAAGAATGAAAAAATCTTTAACTTCAAGATCAGCAGAAATGGTATCAATCCCCTTTTCTGTAATATCAATGCTGTTCTGTTTTTCATCAATAACAAAATAGAGCTCATCGGTGATTATGGGCATGTTTTTGTTATTTTCTGCCATGTAGAAATCTTCAGTTTTTTGAAGTAATGCACGCATTCCCGGTTCACTCAAAAACTTGATAAGTGCACTATTTTTTGGTAATCCTTTATGAGCTCGTAAAAGGAATTTAGCTCCTTCTTCCTGTTTCTTTTTATCATCCTGAGCTTCCAGTAGTTTTTTTGCATCAGACAATAAACGGGTGACCAGCGATTTTTGAATATTATATAATTTTTCAACCCTAGGGCGATAATCGTTAAACATTTCGTCGGCACTTTTAGGTACCGGACCTGAAATAATCAACGGTGTACGTGCATCATCAATCAATACAGAGTCAACCTCATCGACAATGGCGTAATTGTGTACACGTTGTACAAGATCATCAACATCCATCGCCATATTATCGCGAAGATAATCGAAACCGAATTCATTGTTTGTTCCATAGGTGATGTCTGCCATATATGCCTTGCGACGTTGTGGCGAGTTTGGCTGATATTTATCAATACAATCAATGCTTAATCCATTAAACATAAAAATTGGCCCCATCCATTCACTGTCACGTTTTGAAAGATAATCGTTTACCGTAACAACGTGAACGCCTTTGCCGGGAAGTGCATTTAAGAAAACAGGCAGGGTTGCAACTAATGTTTTCCCTTCACCAGTTGTCATCTCAGCAATTTTTCCTGAATGTAAAATTATACCACCAATGAGCTGCACATCGTAATGTACCATTTCCCATTTGGTTAAATTGCCACCAGCCATCCATTGGTTATGATAGATTGCTTTATCTCCTTCAATGGTTACAAAATCATGGTCTAAAGCAAGTTCACGGTCAAAATCATTTGCGGTAACTTCAATAGTTTCGTGTTCTGTAAAGCGGCGGGCTGTTTCTTTAACAATTGTAAAAGCTTCTGGCAGTATTTCATCAAGGACTTTTGCTATTGTTGTGTCAATCTCTTTGTTAGCTACTTTTATACGATCGTACATTTTTTCACGATCATCAACATTGATTGCGTCATCTTCAATTTTTAATTTTAGATCTTCAATTTCTTGTTCAAGTAGTTTGACTGCATCTTTAATTCGGGCTCTTAGCTGAGCTGTGTGATTCCGAAGTTCATCATTTGAGAATGCGATTGCTTGAGCTTCGAATGTTTTGATTTTATCAACGAGTGGTTGAACTTCTTTAATATCGCGATCTGATTTGTTTCCAAAAAAGCTGGCAAGGAGACTGTTTATTAAACTCATAGTTTTGTTTTTCTATATCTTTATATTATTTATTTCAAATTTGATTGAGCCATCTCAATTATTGAGCAAAAATATGATTTTTTTACTCAATGGGACAAAAAGACATGATAAATATTGAGTTAGTTCTGGATGATAGTTCTGGATTGTTAATTAGTATGACTTTCGTAATTGAGAATACCGAGAAAAGAGCTATCTTTAGATACTAGAATTCTGGATTAAAATGAATGATATATATCCTTTTGTAAATATTCATTGTCACAATGACGATGCTGGTCAGACTGTCAGTATCTCAAATATTTTTGTGCAAAATAGACGAGAATTGAATCCTCTCGGTCTGTATTCGTTAGGATTACATCCTTGGAATTTATCAGACATTCCGTCTGATTTTGATTTGGAAGTTACTTTAGCATATTTTATCGAAAAAGATAAATCATTGATTGCAATTGGTGAGATTGGAATAGATCATGCTATAGCCATTCCTATTGAACTTCAAATAACTTTTTTTGAGCGACAGTTATTAGTAGCACAATTGTATGGGTTGCCTGTGATTATTCATTGTGTGAGAGCCTATTCTGAAATTATTAAATGCAAAAAGAAATTGGGGATAACTATTCCAATGATAATTCATGGTTATTGTGGCAATATGTCGATTACAAATGAATTATTGAAACATGGATTCTTTTTTTCATTTGGGAAACAGTTGTTTTTATCAAATAAAAACACTGTTTTGGCTTTAACAAATGTGCCTTACGAAAGAATATTTTTTGAAACAGATAACGAAAATATGCCTATTGAAGACGCTTATAAAGTCGCTGCCAACCTATTGCAAATAGATTTATTAAAATTTAAAGAGATTGTCTACAATAATTTTAATTGTCGTTTTAGACGGGTTTTACTGTTAAGAACTAGTTAGTATTATTAAGAACAAGGTACAGTAATTTTAATTATTTTTGAATTGTTAGTCCTTTTAATTACTACATATTTATTGAGGTCAGGATAGATGGCAAAATTAAAATGCAAAAATTGTGAAAAATTATTTGAATTAAATGGTATTGAAGACATTAATTGTCCATACTGCGGTGTAAAACTAAAAAATTCGTATACAGAATGGATTAAAAAGCCTGGTCATGAAAACAAGACATTTGATGATTATAAAAAGAAAAAATGTTATCCTTCACATCACCACACACACTGTCATACCGAAGAAAATAGTCACTATCATTCCGATCCCTATAAAAATATTTATAAAGCAAAAAAAGCAAAGAAACTATTTAAAAAGAGGTTTTATATTTATGGTAGCATAATCTTGTTTTTGATGGTAACATTATTTACAAATCCCAATACCGATGCACACAAGAAAGCGTTCCATGAAAAACTATTCGGAAAAAAAGAAATTCAGGTCTCTTCATCAACGATCATTCGTCGAGATGAGATAGAAGATTCATCATGGAAATATAAGTCAGTAATAGACGATGTCGAAGATGATGTTTCTGTTGATGATTTTTTAATTTTTTCAATAACAAAACTGACATGGATGAAAAAGACCTATCCTGTAGGTTTTGGTTTTTTGGGTTATGTGTATATCTCCGATGTAAAAAAATATAAAGACAGACTGTGTCGATAATATTTATTCTTTAATATAAACCCGTTTCACTCTTCGAGCCACCGATGTAAGTATTTCGTAAGGTATTGTTTCGATTTTTGTAGCTTGCTCGCTTATTGTTAAGTCTTTCCCAAAAAGAATAACCTCATCACCTTCTGTAGCTTCAATATCCGTAATGTCAATCATACATGCATCCATGCACACATTGCCAATTAACGAAGCCCGATGACCATTAATTAAGACTTCCCCTACTCCATTACTAAATCTGCGATTCAATCCATCGGCATATCCAATAGGAATAACAGCAATTTTCGAAGGTCTTGTTATTTTACCTTTCCTACTATAGCCAACACTTTGTCCCGGTTGCATCGTCCTGATTTGTGAAATACATGTTTTAAGGGTACTGATGTGTTGTAGTTGATCTGTATGATTCGAACTTATTCCATACAATCCAATGCCTAAGCGCACCATTTCATATTGAGCTTCTGGGAATCGTTCTATACCAGCAGAGTTGAGTATATGACGATCTATTGAATAAGGAAATTCTTTTCTAAATGCTTCGGTTATGTTATGGAATAAACTAATTTGAGAATGCGTAAATTCATCGAATTGCACATCATCGCTTCCTGCAAGATGAGAGAATATAGAAGCTATTTTTATCGAAGCTGTTTTATGTATTACTTTAATTAATTCGCCGATCTCTTCAGGAATAAATCCCATACGTGCCATGCCGGTATCGAATTTTAAATGAATGGGATAGACTGATATTTGAGCTCGGTCAAGTGCAGCTGTAAATAATGATAGTATTCTGAAGCTATAAATTTCCGGTTCTAATTGATGTTCTATCATCGTGTCGAAAGTCTCAGGTTCGGGATTCATTACCATTATTGGCAATGTAATTCCGGCGTTTCGTAATTCAATACCTTCATCGGCAAATGCTACGGCAAGATAATCGACACGCTGATGTTGCAATAAATTGGCAATTTCAAAACTTCCGCTGCCATAAGAAAATGCTTTTACCATTATCACCATTTTTGTCTCATGTTTGAGCAGCGAACGGAAATAGTTTAGGTTGTTTGTTATTGCATTGAGATCAACTTCCAAAACGGTTTGATGAAGTCGTTCTTCAAGTTCATTGGTTATTTTTTCGAATCGGAATGCTCTTGCACCCTTTATAAGAATCGAACAATTTGAAAAATGATAAAGAGGTAACTGCTCAATAAAATGTTCTGTAGAAAAATAATAATCACCTTTAAAAAGACCTTTTTGTTTGCATTTAAATAAGTCGGGTCCTATTCCAATAAACGAATCTACTTTTTTTTCTTCCAAAATTGAGAAAAGCGAACCATATAATTGATCAAGCGGAATTCCCGATTGTTGTACATCTGAAAGTATTACAATTTTGTGACTATGTTGGTTCTGCTGATTCAAAAAATCAAGAGCTATTTTAATACTCTCTAAATCTGAATTATAACTGTCGTTTATTATCGTTGTATTATTATGCCCTTCTTTTAGTTCCAAACGCATTGCAATTGGTGGCAGATGCATGAATAAATGTTTCTTGTCATTCGAAAAATATCCTAAATACGATATTGTCGCCAGACAACAAACTGCATTTTCAATTGAAGCATTATCGTTGAATGGAATCTCGATTGAATCTTCTTTTCCCTTAATCGTAAACCAAATAGTACTGGCTTTATCTTTTTTTTCAATTTTGGTAACGATAATATCAGCATCAATACCTTTGAGTGACCAACAAAATGTTTTGATTCCCTTTTTGGCTATTTGTTCATCAATCAATGGATAATCTTTGGAATAAATAACAACGTCACTCGTTACAAACAAACGAAGTTTTTCCGATATTTTTTGTTCCAATGATGTAAAATATTCTTGATGAGCATTGCCGATATTGGTAAAAATTCCAATATTAGGTAAAATAATCGGTTGAAGTTTTTCCATTTCACCGGATTTCGAAATTCCAGCTTCAAAGATTGCTAAATCATTGCCTTTGTCAATCAGGCTTACCGATATAGGAACTCCTATTTGTGAATTATAACTTTTAGGACTTCTAATAATTGTTTTATCTTCGGAGAGAAGATAAAACAGCCACTCTTTAACAATTGTTTTTCCATTACTACCGGTTATTCCAATTGTTGGAATTGTAAATTTTTTACGATGGCTACTTGCTATTTTTTGAAGTGCCTGTAATGAATTTTCAACAACAATATAAGCTGCATCATCATGAATCTTTTCCGGATTTTTCTCAACTAAAAAGACTCTCAGGCCTCTTTTATAGAGATCTTCAATATAATCATGGCTATCATGTTGTTTCCCTTTTATGGCTATAAATAAGCCACCTTTGGTTGCTACTTGATTCCGACTATCTGTTATTATTGACGTAATGGTTAATGAAGAGTTTCCAATGATTGAGCCATTTGTAATGTGTGCGATGTCTGCTAGGGAAAATTGTATCATGATTGAAAAAGATTGTCAAAGTTTTGTGATGTGCATTTTTACAAATGCTTCAATAAGCTCAATATAACAAAATGTTAAAAATTGTGTCCTTGAGCTTGTCGACAGGATACAATCATATTTTAATATTATACTTTGTAACCGATTACAAGAATATCATCAATTTGTTCGTAGCCTGACTTCCAATCCTCAATTGCTGCTTCAATTCGCTCATATTGTTCGTGTATTGGCAGGGTATTGATGTTTGTAAGTAATTTTTTGAATCGTTTCGTTAAAAATTTCTGATTTTTAGGACCTCCAAATTGATCAACATAACCATCAGAGAAATTATATAATGTATCGCCAGGTTGTAGTTGTATTGTGATGGCTTCAAATGGTCGTGTTTCAGAATAGATACCTATTGGCATTTTATCGCCTTTTACATGAATTAAGGCACAGCCTTTTTGATCGTCTGTTTCAAATATCTCTTGAGAGATTCTTCCGTCCGTCCAATCTTCCATTGTCTCTGGATTTTTTCGTACAATAAACAATGGATTATTTGCTCCTGCATATTCAATAGTCAATGTCTTTTCGTCATAAATATACATTGAGACATCCATTCCATCTTTTTGCTCACCTTTTTTCCCGGTTTGTTTCAGTGATGATATTATGTAATCGCGTAATTCATTTAATATCGTTGCAGCACTTAAGTTTTCATTCAATTGATTTGTTATTTCATTTAAAAATGCTGTTCCCAACATACTCATAAATGCTCCAGGAACACCATGACCCGTACAATCGGCAGCTACGACAATCTTTTTATTGTTTCGAGTGCCAATCCAATAAAAGTCTCCACTAACAATATCACGGGGTTTATAAAGAATAAAATAACTTTGGTTTAATAAATTATCTAAATAATCTTCACTAGGAAGGATTGCTTGTTGAATTCGACTTGCATAATGGATGCTATCCATAATACCTTTTTGTTGTTCTTTAATAAGGTCTCTTTGGATCATCACTTGATTCCGTTGTTCTTCGATTTCAGCATTTTTACGAATGATTTCGTTATTCTGATAAACAAGCTGTTTGTTAGCTTTTCGTTTTTGTAAGAACTGCATTATTGCAAAAATAGCAACACATCCCACCAAAATAAGGAATATAACTACTATTAACAGATATCGTTGTTGAGCTTCGTTCTTTATATTTCCCTCTTTTATTTGTTGCTCTTTCTTTGCTGTTTGATAGCGGGTTTCCATTTCTTGAATCACCTTTTGTGATTCAGCTCCTCGTAATGTGTCTTGTAGATGAATATATTTTAAAAGGAAATTATAGGCTGGTTCAAATTTAAGATTCTTGGCATAAGCCTTCGATATAAAATCATAAGCATATAATCTACCTTCTTTGAAATTTGCTTCTATGGCAATCTTTATTGCTAAATTAAAATAATCAATAGCTTTATCAAAGTTATTTAATTTATCATAGCATTGACCTACGGTTATATAATTGTTTACCAATTCATTCTTATTGTCTAATTGTTTTACAATAGCAATAGCTGAATCACTTTGTTGGAGTGCTTCCTGATATCTTCCTGCTTCTATGTTTACTAGAGCAAGATTATGCAAGCATGCTGACATACCTAATGTGTTATTTGCTAATTTAAAATAACGCGTTGCTTCTTTCAAGTATCTTTTTCCCGAGTCTGCATTATAAAAAATATTTCTCTGACCTACAGTATCTTTTCGAAGAAATATAGTTGCAATAGTATTATTCGAATTTCCGATTTCTAGAGGATCATTTATTTTCTTTGCTAACGCTAAAGATTTTTTTAAATAGATTAATGCTTCTTTCCTTTTTGGAATTGTTGCGTAAACTTGCCCTATATTGTTATATGTAGAAAGCATTCCATCATCCGATTTACTTTTTTCAAAGAAATCGAGTGCTTTCATATATAATGCTATAGCCTGTTGATGTTGCCCTTTTATGTAATAAATATTGCCTTCTTGTTTCGTTGCAATAGCCATTCCTCGATAATACTTTGCGGCTTCAGCTGCTTTATACGAACGTTCATAAAGTTCCAGCGCCGTATCTAATTGACCTCTGTCTTGAAGAATGATTCCGAGTTGATTTAGTGATTTAGCAAGATTTTCATTATCCTTTATTTCTTCACGAATGACAATCGCCTTTTCAAAATATCGCTTTGCAACATCAGTATTGTTTTTCTTTATATAGAGTTTTCCCAGATTGTGAAGTGCATTTCCTTCTTCAATTCTATTGTTTATTGATTTAGCAAGATTATAGGCTTTTATGAAATTCTTTTCGCTTTCATAAATATTGGTGGTTAGTTGCTTTTCGCCAGCTTTAGAATAAACGGCAATTTTCTCATCAGTTTTTAAGTTTTTAAGACTGTCTTTTGAAGATTGTGCATTTACTGTCAAGAAGATCGTAAACAAAAAGAGAATATGTAGGGCAATATGCTTTAAAAATGTCATTGAGATAAACCATTTTTAGTATTACTTGCAAAAGTACTTAAAATTTTATTAACTTTGATAAACTCTAAATAAGAATGTCATGAGAAAAAAAATTACCCTTGTCAGTGTGTTATTTGGCTGTTTATTTTCAGCAAATATATTCGCACAAGTTTCCGTTACGGTTAACGGGATTGCTAAACTAAACGGAACTTCAGATTATAGCAATATTACTGTTGCTATTCGAAGTTATAAAATCGCAGGAGAAGACGTTTATGGAATAAATCAAACGGTCACAACAGATGCTTCGGGAAATTACAATTTTTCGTTTACAACGCCTAGTTTATGTTATACATATCAAAACCAAACACTTTGCCCGGAATATGCTATTATTCCATTGTATATTTCATTTACAAAAGATAAATTAACAGATACTATAAATGAAAATATACCATTATCAAAACCTTTTAGCGGGAATGTTACATATACTATTTCAAAATCGATTGTTTTAGGGGGTTATATTCCGCAAATAGGAATGGTTTCGGTTGATACTACTTTTGGTGTAAATAAAAATATGATTATATGGGAACGTAAAGACACGACAACAATCGTTCGTTATAATATATTAAAAGCATCAACTATCAATGGAGCTTATTCGATAATTGGATCGGTTGCCTATGATACAACATACACGGTATTCAGAGATTTACAATCCAATCCGGGTGTAGACAAGGCTTTTTACAAAATAGAAGCTGTTTATTCCGACAATTCGAAATCACCACTTAGTTATCCAAAATCACCACTTAGTCTACAAGTAAATATCGGTGGTGACAATATTCCAACTCTATCATTTTTAAACAAAGAAGATATTCCACTATTTGATCATAGTTTATACAAATCAATAATCATAAAACGTGCTGATGGGGATTCACGATTGTTTAATACTTTTTACACATTCGACTTTACGACAGCCGAAAATTCAGCATTAATAGCAATGTTATCGGGTTGGTCAGACAACATTCAAACAATGTCAAAGTATACATATCTGGTTGTTGGAGAACTCGCCAATTATGTAAAAACACATTTAAAATCAGATTCGGGTCCATTCAGTCAATCATTATCAAATCTTGCAGAATCTGAATTGACAAACTCAAAAATCATTAACGATAATCCATTGACCGTTGGTCCAAATCCATCAAATGGTATTTTATCGATCACCGTTCCCGAAGATGGAATAATTTCGGTGATTGATGCAATAGGACAAACCATTTCTACGTTTCAGGTAACTAAAGGATTTTCTCAACTTGAGCTTAAATCATCAGGAATCTATACAATAATTCTTAAAGCTTCAAAAGCTTATAAAACAAAAGTCGCAATTAAATAATTTCATAACGGATTATTACTAATAAAAACGCTTGGGGATTCCTCGAGCGTTTTTTGTTTTATTTATGTTTGGAAAATACTATCCGGGCTTTTTGTCGTCTTGTTTTTTTTAATGACCTTTGCGAATTAATTTTAAGTGTTTTATAATGAGACAATTTTCCGGTAATAATAGAAAACGAAGTGATTCGGGTAATAGTAAACCTTTTGGTAAAAAAAGATTTGAAAAGCCGGATTACAAACCACGTAAGAGCTATTCAGACTCTGACAAATCTTCTGAATTTGGTTCACCATCAAATCGTAAACCACGTAGTGGAGAGGACAGTAAAGAAAAAAGATTCTCTACGTTCAGCCATAAAAGCAATTCTGGAGAAAGCAGTAGATTTCGTTCGGATGATAAAAAGAACAGAAGCGAAAAACCAAATCATAAAGATTCTCATTACGAAGGTTACTCTTCGAGGTCAAATTCAGAAAGAGGCGGGCGTTATCGTTCGGATGATAAAACTGATAATGGTGGTCGTCCCAAACAGAGTAATTCAACTGATAGTTTTAGAAAAAGAGATACAAAATCAACTTCTGGAGATTCAGAACGACGTCCATATTTATCTAAAACAAGATATATGGGCGATAGTTTCCGATCAGACGATAAGCCGGATAGAGAGCATCGCGATTCAACTTCAAACTATAGGACAAAGACAAAACCTGTTTACGATGAAAGAAACTCTAATGCCACAAAAGCTGACGATGGCACAATGCGTTTAAATAAGTTTATTTCAAATGCAGGAATATGCTCCCGTCGTGAGGCTGATGAATTGATTTTATCTGGCAAAGTAAAAGTTAATGGTCAAATAATTACAGAACTAGGTGTTAAAGTACAATTGACCGACACCATCACGTATAAAGGAAAAACACTCGTTCCTGAAAAGAAAGTATATATTTTGATGAATAAGCCTAAGGATTGTGTTACAACAACCGATGATCCCGAAGCACGTCGTACCGTCTTTGATATTCTAAAAGGTTCGATCCACGAACAATTACATGCAGTTGGTCGTCTCGACAGAAATACTACCGGAGTTTTGCTTCTTACCAATGATGGGGAATTAACTCAAACATTGACACATCCCAAATTCAGTAAAAGTAAAATATATCATGTGTGGATTGATAGGAATATTACAGAATCTGATTTAAAGGCTATACAACAAGGCATTCAGCTGGATGATGGCTTTGTGAAACCAGACGAAGTGAGTTTTGTAGAACCTGGTGATAAAACACAGATTGGAATTGAAATTCATTCAGGTCAAAATCGTGTAGTTCGTCGCATTTTCGAGCATTTCGACTATAAGGTTATAAAACTCGATCGGGTCTATTTTGCCGGATTAACTAAAAAAAGTCTACCTCGAGGCGAATGGCGTTTTTTAACAAACGAGGAAGTTAGTATTCTTAAACGAATGTCGATTAAATAATATGGCACACAAAAGTGGTTTTGTAAATATCGTCGGAAATCCCAATGTAGGGAAGTCAACATTAATGAATGCTATGGTTGGTGAACAATTATCAATCATTACATCAAAGGCTCAAACAACCCGTCACCGAATAATGGGAATTGTTAATGGTGAAGATTTTCAGATTGTTTATAGTGATACACCAGGAATTCTAAAACCCATCTATAAGCTTCAGGAATCAATGCTGGCATTTTCCAAATCGGCTTTAGAAGATGCCGATATACTACTGTATGTAACAGATGTATCGGAAACGGTTGACAAGAATCCCGAATTTATAGAAAGTGTCAATAAACTCGATATCCCGATTATTGTTGTTCTCAACAAAATAGATCTGGCGACACCCGAAGAATTACAACTCAAGATTGATACTCTAAAATTTCTTTTCCCGAAATGTGAAGTTGTTTGCGTATCGGCATTGCACAAGGCCAATACCAACTGGCTTTTCGACAAGATAAAGAATCTCTTGCCCGACAGTCCGCCATATTACGATAAAGAAGATTTGACTGATCGTCCGCAGCGATTTTTTGTTTCTGAAATTATCCGGGAGAAAATATTGTTGAATTATAAAGAAGAAATTCCATACTCGGTCGAAGTGTCTGTGGAAGAGTACAAAGAAAGCCCCAAGATAGACCGCATACGTGCCATCATCATTGTAATGCGTGACAGTCAGAAAGGAATCATTATCGGTGATAAGGGAAAAGCAATAAAAAAGCTGGGCATCGAAGCCAGGAAAGACATCGAAGCTTTTATAGGAAAACAAGCTTACCTCGAACTTTTTGTGAAAGTAGATCCCGACTGGAGAGATAAAGAAGGTGCATTACGGAAATATGGATATATTAATAAATAAGAAATGGCATCAACACGACAAGAAAAAGTAGCTCGTCTTATTCAAAAAGAGCTAAGCGATATATTACAAAAAGAAAGTCTTCAGTTTTGCAAAGGAGCAATGATTACCGTTACTATGGTAAGAATGAGCCCCGACTTAAGTTTTGCGAAAACTTTTGTAAGCATTTTTTGCCCGGGACAAAAGGTGGAAGATATTTATGAATTATTGAAAACAAACGCAAAGTCAATCAGAACAATTCTGGGACAAAGAGTCCGTCACCAATTGCGAATTGTCCCCGAAATAGCATTCAACATTGACGATTCTCTTGATTATATTGAAAATATTGATAAATTGCTAAAAAATATATAGACTTTTATGCAGTACGATCCTATTAAACGTAGCTTAGGTTCTGTTTTCAACAGAAATCCATTTTTAAGAAAACTATTTTATCGATTATTAGATATTTTACTACTTCGCTCCTGGCATATAAAAAAGGAGCTTCGTGTATGGGCAACAACCAAAAGGAACAATGTCCATATTCTTGATGCAGGTGCCGGGTTTGGTCAATATACATATCACATGTCATCAATCGATGATTCATTCACAATAAAAGGCGTCGATGTAAAAGAAGAACAAATAAATGATTGTAACTCGTTTTTTACAGCCATCGGCAAAAGCAATCGCGTTACCTTTGAATATGCCGATTTAACCGCATTTAATGAACCCGAGACATACGATCTTATTCTCTCGGTAGATGTCATGGAACATATCCAGGAAGATGTTACCGTTTTCCGAAACTTTGTTACATCAATGAAAGATGGTGGAATGTTGCTAATATCAACACCATCAGATCAAGGAGGATCGGATGTTCACGATGACCACCAGGAAGGCTTTGTTGACGAACATGTTCGCGATGGTTATAATATTACCGAAATTGAAGAAAAACTGAAAAGTGCAGGTTTTAAGAAAGTAGAAGCTCGATATTCGTATGGTTGTCCCGGAAAGATTGCTTGGAAATTAAGTATGAAATATCCCATTCTGATATTAAATATCTCAAAGTTATTTTTCATAATATTGCCGTTCTATTATTTGATTATATTCCTATTTGTTATTGTTTTAAACTATCTTGATTTATATCGAACACATAAAACAGGAACTGGTTTGATTGTTACAGCATGGAAATAGCATAAAATATACGTTAAATCATGATGCTCCCTTTTTTTATTGCAAAGCGTTACTTATTTGGTAAAAAATCGAGGAATGTAATTAACTACATCTCGGTTATTTCTGTAGTTGTTGTTGCAATAGTAACCATGGCATTATTTGTTGTGTTAAGCGTCTTCAACGGGTTACAAGGATTGGTTAAGGGAATGTATGACACGTTCGATCCCGATTTGAAGATTACTGCCATCGAAGGCAAAGTTTTTATTCCTGATAGTCGTTTTGGTGAGATAAAGAAACTTAAAGGAGTGGTTTCATATAGCGAAGCTGTTGAAGAAGATGTTTTGCTCAAATATACCGACAAACAATTTATTGGCAGGATAAAAGGAGTTTCGAAAAACTTCAAGGAAACAACCAACCTTGACGGTCAGATTATATATGGACAATATCTGCTTGGCGATTCTGTGGTTAGTTACGGTTTATTGGGGCAAGGACTTTCATACTATCTTTCAATCGGGCTACAAACACAGGAACCTATACATGTGTACGTTCCCAGTCGTCTGGCAGGGGTGATGTCTTCGCCCGACAAAGCATATAAACAGATGTCGGTTATTCCGGTTGGAATATTTCAGACACAACAGGAAATTGATGGCAAATACATGGTTACGTCACTCGATTTTACTCGCAAATTGCTCGATTATACAAACAATGAAGTAAGTGAAATAGAACTGAAAGTTAATGCCGAAAATGCTTCTGAGACAAAAGACCAAATTCGAAAACTACTTGGCGATAAGTATTCGGTGAAAGACCGCGAAGAACAACACGAATTTGTTTTCAAAGTTTTAAAATCAGAAAAGTGGGGCGTGTTCCTCATCGTATCTTTTATTCTGCTTATAGCATCTTTCAATGTTATAGGTTCACTTACAATGTTGATTATAGATAAAAAGAATGATATTACAGTTCTTAAAAGTATGGGAGCCAGTGAAAAACTCATAAAACGGATATTCTTGTTCGAAGGGTGGATGATTTCACTTTTAGGAGCCCTGATCGGCATGACTTTGGGCACACTGATTTGCTGGTTGCAGGGTAGATACGGGCTTCTGACATTTAATCAGAGCGGTAATTTTGTTGTTGATGCTTATCCGGTTAAAATGATGTTGACAGATGCTGTTAATGTCATACTTGTTGTTTCATGTATAGGATTTTTAGCCGCCTATATTCCCGTTCGTCAGATTACAAAAACATAGTTCGTATGCATTTCAATTATCTTGATTTTATCTTATTTATTCCTTTTGTGTGGGCAGTATATCGAGGTTGGACAAAAGGGCTGATTCTTCAACTGGCAACACTTGTAGCCTTGATCTTTGGTCTTTGGATAACCCGTCTTTTAACCAACTATTTCGTACCTATTCTTAATACGAAATATGGATTTACATCACAATACACACATATAACCGTGTATGCCATTTGTCTGATTCTTTTTGTTGCATTCGTATATTTTGCGGGATGGCTTTTAACAAAATTCATAAAGATTATGGCTCTTGGCATTCCCAATCGATTGGCAGGTGTTGTTTTCAGTGTCATAAAATATGGCATACTGGTATCATTCTTCGTTTTTTATCTCGATAAAATAAATAATCAATTTCAGTTTATCAGTTCAACAACAACAGAAGGTTCGTGCCTGTATAAACCCTTGCTTAAATCATCACAGTGGATGTATGATAATCTCCATTTTTAATAAATATCGTTTCAGTTTGTTAGAAAAATAGTTGTAAAAACAATCAAATAATCGTTTTTGATGTTGATAAATATGATAATTTCGCAAATCGTTTTTATACTGCTATGATAAAAGTACACGATAAAAAGTTCGACGTTTCGATAAACGAAAAACACATAAAACAAGCTGTAAAAAGAATTGCAGCACAAATTTCGGCAGACATAACCGGCGAAAATCCACTCTTTTTGTGTGTCCTGAATGGAGCTTTTATGTTCGCATCCGATTTATTTAAAGAAATATCGGAACCCTGTGAAATTAGTTTTGTAAAATTTGCATCATACACCGGCACCGAAAGCTCAGGAACCGTGAAAGAACTGATAGGATTGAACGAAAGCGTTGCCGGACGCTCGGTTGTGGTTATTGAAGACATAGTGGATACCGGCAGAACAATGTTGATGATGCGAAACCGGCTGACCCAACTGGGAGCTAAAGAAGTGAGAATAGCTTGTCTGCTATTAAAACCCGAAGCCCTCGAAGTTGATGTTACCGTTGAATATGTTGCATTTCAAATTCCCCGCGATTTTGTTGTCGGCTATGGTCTCGACTATAACGGTCTGGGGAGGAATTATCCTGAAATATACAAAGTTGTTGATTAGTTACAAATAAATAAAATAAACTATTATGTTAAATATTGTATTATTCGGACCTCCGGGGGCTGGAAAAGGAACACAGTCGGAATTACTAATAAAAAAATATGGTCTGGTTCATTTTTCCACCGGCGATATCCTTCGTGCAGAAATAGCTGCCAATACACCTCTGGGGATAGAAGCTAAATCGTTTATGGAAAAAGGACAACTTGTTCCTGATAGTATAGTCATCGGGATGATTGGTAATAAAATTGAGGCTAATAAAACAGCCAAGGGTTTAATTTTCGACGGTTTTCCACGCACCACCGCCCAAGCTGTTGCCTTAGACACAATCATGAAAGAAAAAGGCTTGAAAATTTCCGGTATGATTGCTCTTGAAGTGGGTGAAGACGAATTGATTTCAAGACTTCTGGAAAGAGGAAAAGTTTCGGGACGTGCCGACGATCAAGACCGCTCGATCATAACAAACCGAATTGCTGTTTATAACAAAGAAACATATCCGGTAAAAGATTTTTATGAATCTCAGGGTAAATATAAAGGAATATACGGCATTGGCGAAATAAATGAAATATTCGGTAATATCTGCAACGCCATTACAGCATTGAATTAATACTTTTTCGATCTTATAATACAAACAGAAGAGGCTGTCTAAAATGTTTAGACAGCCTCTTCTGTTTCTCCAACCGTCACCAAGCTTCATTTTTGGTGCTTATAGAGCAAAAATTCCCCTTTTTAGTAAATTTTTTATCCTTTTTAGCGTAGGATTCAACCTTTTTTATATCTTAGTACTCGAGTTTCGTGTTAAGAACATCCCTTGAATTCATTAATTATTAACTATAAAAACTAAATCAAAATGTCACAAAATCTCATTTCAGCGAGTCTTCCGGCTGCCGATGCAGCTGAGATTAAACAACTTCTAACGACTGCAAAAAACAAATTATCATTTTTAATCAATTTAACTCCCGACGATATATCGGGAATCATCATTGCCGGCAATGCCTATTTGCCGTTTATCGATCTGGCGTATCAGACCGTGCAGTCGCATCCCGAAATACTATCGGGAGTGTTCGACAAGGAAGAATTCCTTCGCGACTATGCACTGCTGGAAGCTATACGCCCCCTATTAATGCAGATTAACGAATTGGCAGACAGTCTGCAAAAAGCATTTTATGCTGCAAGTAGCGATAGTTTTGTTGCCTCGCTCGATGTCTATGCTGCCGTAAAACAAAACCAAAACAAAGTGCCTGGACTTAATGTGGTAGGCGACGAGATGGCTAAATTCTTCAAAAAGACCAAAGCGAAAAGCGATACCACAACCACCGACAGCACAAAATGATGTGAAGAGAAGGGAATCACATCTCACCATTACACGAATTCAGAAAGGGAGCGCCTATTTTGCACTCCCTTCATTATTTTTCCATGTCCGGACAAGGAAAATTCATCTCCCGACCACGAAATTCACGCTCCTGACCATGAATTTCACAGTCCATACCACAAAAATCACACTCTCGACCATGATTTTCAAACTTCAGACCACGGTTTTCACACTCCCGACCACACAAATCATACTCCAGACCATGAAAATCATGCTTCCGACCGTAAATTTCACGCTTCCGACCATGAATTTCATACTTCTGAGATGAAAAATCATGCTCTTGAGATACACCAATGCATGTTAGTAATGTGGTGGTAATAAAGGTTACCTTTTTTCAATTTATGATCGTTTTTTTTATAGATTTGAATGTAATAAAAGGATACTTTTGGTAATCAGATAAGGAAGATATAGTGGCAACCAAAAACCACAACTTGATACGTTAATTTCAAATGAGAAAATTGATAATTGTATTTATATTTTTACTTGAGCTGATTTGTTTACAAAGTTGTTTCATCAGTCATTTCGGTAACAGTCCGACTTGGTTCTATTCAAATAATTCGATTGATGCGATTCCAAATCAGAATACCTCAATTGATCCTGATTTACGGATAAGTATTTCTAAAAATCCTAAACAGATTTATATACCATTTTTGATAATTACATGGGATGTGAAAGATTATTATGTTGATTGGAATTTTCATACAGAAAATAGCTATTGGAAGTCAATTGACTCTTTGGATTATAAAATTTATAATTCATCTGATAGTCTTTTATATATTGGGAAACGACAAAAAGAACAATATTTTTCAATAGTTGGCGATATTGGTAATTATCGTGCTTATTTCAATTCTGAAAATAATATCAAAATTTCTAAAAAAGAGGATACTCTTAAAATCGAATTAATTGTATTCTTAAAAAAAGATAATGGGGAACAAATAACAAATACTTATTCATATAAACTAAAAAAGAATAGACATCGATGGTTTCAGATAGGCTTTTTCCAAGTTTGAAAGAAGCCCCTGTTAACCTGAGGTTACATTCGGAGCAAGTTCGACGATCGGTTCTATGGAATCAGGCAGTAGCTTGAAATGATAAAAACAGCGAAGGTAGAATCTTCGCTTAACAAGGGTTAGGTTCAATTACCCTCTCTGCCATTACAATAATATATATTAACATATAACCAATAAATTTTAAAATTATGACGAACCTATTAAATTATGAGGAAATTTTAGCTAAAAATCTCTTTATGAAAGGAACTTTTGATAATAATTCATTTAAAAATGCAAGTTACGATTTAAGAATTGACAGGATAATTGTTATTAATGATAAAGAAGATAGAGATAATGTAGAAACTTATACTATACCACCTCAAGGTATGGTTGTTGCTACCTCTCAAGAAATCTTCCAATTACCTGAAGATATAATTGCATATACAACTGTTAAAAATGGATTATCTATTAAAGGTCTTATGGTAATTAATGTAGGATTAATTGATCCTAAATATGAGGGTCCAATTTCCAGTGCTTTAATTAATTTTGGGAACAAGCCTGTTACCATTAAAAAGAATGACTTGTTCTTAAGAATTACATTTTATGAGTTTTCAAAACCACAAATTGATCTTAGTAAAGAAATTAAATTTTCAAAGGAAGGTTATTATAATCATAGAAAGGATAGTTCAAATGCACATCTTGATAATACTTTTTTAAGTTTAAAATTAGTAACGGATGATGTACTTCATAGAATTAACCAAATTAGGAAAGAAGAAAACATAGCATTTTACTCAAAAATAACAGGGATTGCATTAATTATAGCCGCTATATCATTAGTATTTAACTTTATATTTACAAGTAAATCTCAAAATAATACGGATGAATTACTTTCAAAAAGAATAGAGCTTTTGGAAAAAAAACAAATAAATAATTGTGTCCAATCACAATTAAATGCTAAAATTGTCGTAGATTCGGTTAACAGTATCAATAAAAAAAAGTAGATTTTGAAGAGTAGAACTGTAATTGTTGATTTGGATGATACCTTAATAGACACAAGTGATGTCTTTTGGAGGGCTAGAAAATGTTTTGTAAATTTATTCCATTATTCAAGTCTTAACGATAAGACAATTATTGAAAGATTTGAAAAAATAGATTCTGAAAATCTCTCAAATTATGGACATAGTCCATATAGGTATCGTAAAAGTATGCTAGAAACGTATCGTTACTTTAAAAATGATAATTTGCTTAATACTTTTCCATTCGATATAGCTCAAATAGAAAAATGTGGGGAAAAAATATACAAGGAAATTCCTAAAAAAATTGAGGGAGCTGATTTATTGTTGGAATTTCTTAGCGAAAACTTTAATTGCATCTTACTTACAAGAGGAGCAGAATGGCTTCAAGTAAAAAAAATTAATTATTATAATTGGAAAAAATATTTTAGTGAAATCATTATTGTTAATTCTAAAAACACAGAAACGTATAAAATGATTTTGAATAAAAACAACCTTCTCTCTGACTTTTGGGTAATTGGTGATTCAATAAAAAGTGATATAAATCCTGCAATTAGTAGTGGTATGAGTGCAATTTTATATAAATATAATCATCCTAATTATATTTGGGAGCAGGAGTATGATACTCCGCCTCTTGGAGCATTTTACATTAGCGATACACTTTTAGGTGTAATTGACATCATTAAAAAACCTGAAAATTATTTAAAGGTTAATTTTATATAAATTTATTATCTGTTAGCCTGAGGCTATAATCGGAGCAAGTACGGCTATTGGCTCTGCCGTCGTCGTTCTATGGTATCAGGCTTTAGCGTGAAATGATAAAAACGAAGAGGTAGAATCACCTAAGCTTAACACGAGAATGAGCAATGTGATAGGAATAAATTTTACCTTTTTATGATTTATGATCGTTTTTTTATAGATTTGAATGTAATAAAAGGATACATTTGGTAATCAGATAAGGAAGATATAGTTTAATGAAACCCGGGAAAAGATATTATTTACTTAAAACGATTGTAATTATGGTTGGATTGTCTTCATGTTCAACAATACCTAAGGGAGTAGTAGCTGTCAAACCTTTTGATAAAGGACGTTATCTTGGGAAATGGTATGAGATTGCCCGGATAGACTTCAAATATGAGAGAGATTTGAATAATACTACGGCTGAATATTCTTTAAATACTAATGGTACAATTAAAGTTGATAATAAAGGATATAATACCAAAAAAGGAAAATGGCAACAAGCAATAGGTAAAGCAAAATTTGTTGGAGATGATAGCATTGCAATGCTTAAGGTATCATTTTTTGGTCCCTTTTATTCAGGCTATAATGTCATAGCAATCGATTCTGATTATAGATATGCATTGATTGCCGGAGCTACCTTTCAGTATCTGTGGATTCTTTCACGGGAAAGTAGCATTCCTGATGAGATAAAAAACAAATATGTAAAGATTGCAAAGTATTTTGGATACAATACTTCAGACCTTTTATGGATTAAACATGATACATAAAAAATAATGCCAGCACACAATCGATTAGCCCGCCCTCGGTGAGCATGAGGCAACAATCGGAGCAAGTCTGACGATCGGTTCTATGGAATTAAGCTAAAGTGTTTGGGGTTATAAAAGATTATTTAAATGAAAAGTTTATTCTGGACAGGATATTGTAAAAATGATAGAATTTCTGCAATCAGTAAAATAGAAACTATTGTAAATGCTTATGGTTATATCGTAGATTTTAAAATGTTTTCAGACATTTCAATTACAATAAATATAGACATTGAAGAATCAAAAATTGATACGTTATACACTGATTTAAATACTTATTTATCCGTTGACAAATCGGATGAATTATATACAGATTCAAATAGAGAACGAACAATTTATTTAAACATAATTTTTACAATAGGAACTGGTGATTTAAAAATCGAGACAATTGTAGTTCCTGGATAAATTGATTTAATAAAGGGAGAAAAACGCCAACCACTAAACAATTAAAAATCTAACAGCGTTTGTTTCTATTTTCGTGAGACTGTATGTCTATCAGCCAAAGACTAGTTCGTCTCCCGTTTAGCTGAATCAATAAAATCTTCAGCCTGTTTTATATAATCCGATGGAATTTCTTTCAATAAAAAAGAGGCTACCTTTGGGGGCAGCCTCTTTTTTAGTATATCAATTATGAATGATTATTGCATTTCAATAGTCTGGAAAACAACCTTAAATTCCACACGTCTGTTTTTCGCTTTTCCAGCAGGAGTTGTATTATCGGCAACTGGCATTGTAGCACCATAACCCGTAGATTTTATTCTGTTAACGGCAACACCTTTATCTGTTAAATATTTCTTTACGGCATCAGCTCTTTTTTGAGAAAGAACTAAATTCTTTTGATCATCACCCACATTATCTGTATGTCCATTTATTTGTAGGTTGTATGATGGATTTTCAATCATAGCTTTCACCACTTGATCGAGGATTGAGTTTGAAGTCTTTTTAATGACATCTTTTCCTGTTTCAAATTGAATTCCGGTTAAAGCTTTTTCAAACACTTTCAACACTTCCTTTTTTACAGCAGGGCAACCTAAGTTAATAGCTAATCCTGCAACTTGAGGGCATTTGTCATCAGGATCGGCAATTCCGTCGTTGTCGCTGTCAATACATCCTTTAAATTGTGCCAGACCTTTTATCTGCGGACATCTATCGCGTTTGTCAGGGATTCCGTCGCCATCGGCATCAGGACAGCCGCTAAATTCAGCCAGACCTTTTTCATTTATACAGCTGTCTTTGCTATCTTCAATTCCATCACCATCGGTATCAGGACATCCGCCAAATAGCACAACCCCCTTAACATTCGGACATTTATCTTCACTATCTTGAATTCCATCACCATCGGTATCGGGACATCCATTAAACTGAAGTACTCCTTTTGTATTCGGACATTTATCTAAATAATCAGGAACTCCATCTCCATCAATATCTTTTGGACAGCCTAATTGATTTACTTCAACGCCAAGTGGTGTATTTTTACAGCTATCCATTTTATCGGGTATACCATCATGGTCGGTATCTTTAGGACCTCTGAAATGATAGGTAATTCCTAATGAAATATAATCATACATATCATTATTCTTACTTTTTATAGCATCTATTTTATCAGAATTAACAAATCGTCTGGAGTAGTCAAGAACCATACTTATTTTTTCTGTAATGTTATATTCAACACCGGCACCAACAGGGAAAATAGTTTCAGAAGTAGCTTTTGTTTTCTTATTATTGGCATCATAGCCATAGGATCTTTCAAGAGCATCTGTTAATAGATTATATTGTTTTGTTCTGAAATCAACAATACCAATACCAGCGTATGTGTAGAATGTGAATTTTCTTGGGACATCACCATAAAGAAGCGACAGTATATCCAACTTTAGATTCACACTGTAATCGATCATTTTTGTATTGAAGTACATGTTAGCAGCAGAACCTCCATCATAATCTCTTTTCGTTCCGGCCAATTGCCCCAGAAGCACTTGAGCTCTTAAGTCAAGGCATGGAATCAATTGTTTTGCAGCAATTAATCCGCCAGCCGTTCTCCATTCATTCTGATATTTTGAAACTGGCCAGTATTTGTTTTGTTTAATATCTCCAAGAAAGATTGTAGGTCCAAAATTGGCATTGATTGACCAACCTATATTATTCCCTTCATATTTTTCATATTGTTGAGCCGACGATAAGAGTGGTAAAACTAATAAACAAGCACCTAGTATCTTTCTGAATGTTCTCATCTTAACTAAAATTAAATTAATACAGAATTGTTATTTCGACAAATATATGAAATATATTGTATTTTATAAAAAATAGACGACAAACCATTACGAATAAATAACAATATTCAAAAAAACAGAAAAAAACTATACAGAAAAAACTGGTAATTGTCAGAAAGTTGTATTTTTGGCTCATTAAAAAAATAAATAGTAAGGTTATATGTTAGAAGGAATATTATCAATATCAGGTCAATCGGGTTTATTTAAACTCATCACTCAAGCAAAAAATGGAATTATAGTTGAATCGTTTGAAACACAAAAACGTATGCCGGTGTATTCAAATGCAAAAGTGAGTGCTTTAGAAGATATTGCAATTTTCACATCAGGCGAGGAAGTACCTTTGAAAGATGTATTCAAAAAAATCTTTACTATCGAAAACAAAAAAGCTACATCAATTTCAAATAAGGCGACAAACGACGAGATAAAAGAATATTTCGAAGATATTCTGCCTGAATATGACAAAGATCGTGTTTATGTATCGGACATGAAGAAAGTTATTGTCTGGTATAACATTTTGCTTGAAAAAGGATTATTGATCTTTGACGAAAAGAAAGAAGAAGTAAAATCAGAAGAAACAACCATAGCTGAAGAAAAACCGGTTACAGAAGCAAAACCCAAAGCCACTAAAGCAAAAGCAACACCAAAAGCAGGTGCAAAACCTGTTGTTAGTGCTAAAGTTGATGCAAAACCAAAGCCGTCGAAAGCTACATCGCCCAAAACCATTCAACGTAAATCAAACTAAACGATGTCTGAGCTTTTAGATCAGGCAAAGCTTTCACGAAGTTTTGTTTCGCCCGACCTTACCATCACAGGCTGGAATGATGTTGCATTATATTTCAACGACCTTTTACATCGAGCCATCAATTCGGTTGCCGATCTTGAGTTGTGGATGAAAAACCGGAGCGAACTTGATGCCGTGCTTGAAGAAGAACTGGCATGGCGATATATTTTAATGAATTGCAATACCGAAGACACAGTACTTGCCGAACGATTCAATGTCTTTGTCAGTGAAATAGAGCCAAAAGTCAGCACGTTATCAAACGAACTTGATAAGAAATTGACCACCAATCCTTATTTTGGTCATCTTGATAAACAGAAATATTTTGTACTTGTCCGCAATACAAAAAACAGTCTCGAATTATTTCGTGAAGCCAACGTTGAGATTGCTGCACAACTGCAACAAGAATCGCAGGAATATGGTGTGATCTGCTCGAAACAGATGATTTCGCATAATGACAAAGAACTTACCTTGCCTCAGGCTGCTGTTTATTTAAAAGAACTCGATCGTAACGTTCGCGAAACGGTCTATATGAAAATGTCGGAGTGCAGAATTAAAGATGCTGAGACGTTGAATACACTTCTTGACAAACTGATTGCCAAACGACATCAAATAGCTCTGAATGCAGGGTTCGATTCGTATGTTGAATATCGTTTTAAAGAATTGGGACGATTCGATTATACACAAACTGATTGCAACGACTTTCATCAATCGGTAAAACAATTCGTATTGCCGTTGATTAAGGAAATGCAGAAAATCCGTAAGACAAAACTTGGAGTGAAAGAGCTTCGTCCTTGGGATCTGGAAGTAGACACAGACAAGCAGGCACCATTAAAACCATTTGTAACTCCCGAAGAATTGCTATCAAAAGCAATAAACTGTTTCGATGAAATAGATCCACAGTTTGGAACTTTCTTGCGAATCATGAAAAAGAACGGGCATTTCGATCTTGATTCCCGCAAAGGAAAAGCTCCCGGAGGTTTTAATTATCCCTTGTACGAAAGTAATGCTCCTTTCATATATATTAATGCTGCCGGAACACTTCGCGATGTGGAAACCATTGTCCACGAAGGCGGACATGCAATTCATTCATTTCTGAGTGCAAATCTGGAACTGGTCGATTTCAAAAACCTGCCATCGGAAGTTGCAGAACTGGCATCCATGTCGATGGAACTGATCTCGATGGAACACTGGCATCACTATTTTAGCGACAAAGCAGAACTGAAACGTGCAAAACGCAACCAACTCGAAGGAATAATATCGATTCTTCCCTGGATAATGGTTGTCGATGCATTTCAAAATCATTTATACACACATATTGGCGAAAGCTTTGAAGAACGTACCAAGGCATGGAATAAGATACTCGACGATTTCTCCGATTCCATCGTGAGTTGGGATGGTCTTGAGCAATTCCGGGACGTTTCGTGGCAAAAGCAGTTACATATTTACGAAGTTCCCTTCTATTATATCGAATACGGTATTTCACAACTGGGAGCCATCTCAATGTGGAAAAACTATAAACAAAATCCTGCGGAAACCATTGCAAAATACAAGCAGGCTCTTTCGCTGGGTTACACTGTTTCCATTAAAGAGATTTACCAGACCGCCGGAATTAAATTCGATTTCTCTGCTGAATACATCAGCGAGCTATTAGCTTTTGTGTCGGCAGAATTAATGGCTTTGGAGTAAAAAACTATTGTATGGTTTGAGAACAATCTGCATGATTAAACCGGATCTATCCAGTCGCCATTTTCTTTAATAAGGTCTATCAATTCGTCGACGGCTTTGTGTGCAGGAATATTTTTGCGAACAACGACTTTTTCTTTATATAATGTGATCAATCCGCGACCGGCACCAACATATCCATAATCGGCATCGGCCATTTCGCCCGGACCATTGACAATGCAACCCATCACTCCAATCTTTAGATTGGATAAATGGCCTGTGCGTTCACGAATTTCTTTTACGGCTTTTTGAATATCAAACAAAGTTCGTCCACATGACGGACAAGAGATGTATTCCGTTTTCGAGAAACGTACACGACTTGCCTGTAATATTCCAAATGAGGTTGCAGAAAGCACAGGTGCTTCGAAAGATGTGCCGTTTAAACAAATTCCATCGGCCAATCCATCAATAAACATTCCACCAACACTACATGCCGCGTTGATCTGGAATGTTTCTTTATCGGTGACGGAACTTTTGGTGAAGACTATAACCGGATTTTGAATGTTTTTTAATTGTAATGCAACAACTACCACCCGTAATTCCCTGTAAGCAACAGAAGAAACAGCTTCCACGATAAAAACCACCGAAGGATGGTTTGCAACATCGCCCAATGTATCTATATCCTGATAGTTAATTTTAACAAAGTTGCAGGTTTGGTGTTTTTCATTTCCAGCAAATTCATCAAGTGTGAAAAGCGGGAATCCTTTTCCTGTTTGTTTCCAATGGATGAAAGGCAAAATAGAGTAAGGAACCACAGCATTGAATTGTTCAAGGATAGCATCTCCGGGATATGATTCGAAGATCAGGTAATCGGGCTTTTGAATAAAGTCGGAAGGCTTAGCGTTGTCGGCAAAAGCCAGAACAACGGGCAATCTGCCATCACCAATTTGATGTACAGGGAATGTTTTCCGACGATTATATGAAAATGGATCGAACGGAAAGGTGTGGATATTGTTAAAGGTGACTGTATTGTCGTGTTTTGTGCAATAATCTACAATTTGACGGGCTACGGGGATTTCACATTCGGGCTCTTCGGTCAAAGAAACACGAACGGTGTCGCCAATGCCGTCGATTAATAACGTACCGATTCCGATTGCCGATTTTAAACGTCCATCTTCGCCTTCGCCAGCCTCGGTGACTCCAAGATGAACGGGGTAACATCGTCCCATTTCCTTCATTTTAGCAATCAACATGCGGCACGCCTGAACCATTACACGTGTGTTGCTTGCTTTTATTGATAAAACAACGGCATGAAAGTCTTCGGCTATGCAGATTTGCAGGAATTCGATCAAAGATACAACCAGCCCCCGGGGCGTATCGCCATATCGACTGATAATTCGTTGGGAGAGCGAGCCATGATTGACTCCGATGCGGATTGCAACGCCTTTGTCTTTGCAAATGGAGAGTAATGTTTTGAGATTTTGCCTGATTTTTATCAATTCGGCGTTATATTCTTCATCGGAATAGCGGATTTCAGAAGATGCACGTTTATCGACATAGTTGCCGGGATTGATTCGGACTTTTTCAATATAGAGAGCCGAAACTTCGGCTGCCTTGGGGTTAAAATGAATATCGGCAACCAATGGATTATCGTATCCATTTTCGAGTAATTGCTGTTTTATGGTTTTAAGTGCTTCGGCTTCCTTGATTCCCTGAGCGGTGATCCTGACATAATCGCCACCGGCATCGACAACCCGCTGCGTTTGTGCAACAACCGCGGCAATGTCATTGGTATCGACGCTTGTCATTGATTGCAATCGTATAGGATTACGACCACCAACGGGACGATTGCCAATAGATACTTCAACGGTTTCGATTCTTTTGTATTCTGTGAGTGAATTATAATAGGTACTCATGTTTTTGACTGTATTACTGTTCATTTTCGGGTTTCGCGGGATGAAGTATCGTGGATGTTTGTTCTTTTTATCGGGATGATTATTATATGTTTAAACTAAAATCGATACGGTTTATCAACGAGCGACCAAGAGTAACCTCGTCGGTGTATTCGAGCTCATCGCCAATGGCAACTCCGCGGGATATTGATGTTATTCTGACGGGATATTCCTTCAATCGTTTGTAAAGATAGAAATTTGTGGTATCGCCTTCCATTGTTGTGCTCAAGGCGAAGATGATTTCATTGACCGATCCTTCGGAAGCACGTTGAACAAGACTGTCGATAAAGAGATCTTTCGGTCCGACTCCATTCATTGGCGAAATTATTCCGCCTAACACATGATATACACCAACATATTGGTTTGTTCGTTCAATCGCCATTATCTCGCGAATGGATTCGACCACACAAATGATGCTCTTTTCGCGATGGGGATTGCTGCAGATGGCACAAGTTGGGGAATCGCAGGCTGAATGACAAACGTTGCAGAGGCGAGTCTGTTCTTTGAGTTGAATAATGGCATTGCCCAATGAATTAGCATAGCCATCTTCGTGTTTTAAGATGTGGAGAGCCAGACGTAAGGCTGTTTTTTTACCAATTCCGGGGAGTTTTGATAATTCATTAACGGCAGCTTCGAGCGATCGCGATGGAAAGAAATCGTTATTCATTACTTTTTATTTAGAACAAAGATATGGATTTTGAATGTATGTGTGTAAAATAAATATTTAGTAGTGAAAAAGGTGTTTGGTAAGGTTGTCTGAAAAATAACATACCTTTGTAGAATGCTTATTTAAAGCATTTTTCGCAATTTTAAAAAGATACATTACCATGTCGACCAATCAACCATCAATAGAAACAGTATTACAGAGTCTGAATATTTCGGCTCTTAACGAGATGCAGATTACTGCTTTAGAAACGATTCAGAAAGAGTCTGATGTTATTTTGTTAGCTCCCACGGGATCGGGAAAGACACTTGCTTTTCTATTGCCTTTGCTCAAAATGCTCGATCACGAATATAATGGTGTGCAAGCTTTGATTCTATCGCCATCGCGCGAATTAGCTTTACAGATAGAACAGGTGTTTAAGTCGATGTGCACGGGTTATAAGGTGAACTGTTGCTACGGGGGACATGATGTGAGCATCGAGAAGAATAACCTGATAGAACCACCGGCAGTGTTGATCGGTACTCCCGGACGAATAGGCGATCATTTACGAAACGGTCGTATAGAAACCCCCGGCATCAGGATGCTGATTCTCGATGAATATGATAAATGTCTGGAATTCGGGTTTAAAGATGAATTGAAATCGGTGATAGAACAATTGCCCAATCTTAAGAAACGGGTATTGACATCGGCAACGAAATCGGCAACGGGATATAAGAATACGGGTATTGCCGATCCGGTGACATTATATTATTTAAGTAAGACAGCTCCAGCAAATCTTAAGGTGCGTGCTATCGAGACTACAGAGAAAGACAGGTTGGAGACTTTGTTTCGCCTGGTTTGCAAGATAGGCAATCATCCGACGCTGATATTTTGTAATCTTCGCGACACGGTTGAGAAGGTAAGCGATTTGCTTTGGAACGAAAAGCTACCGAATAACATATTTCATGGAGGACTGGAACAGGATCTGAGGGAACGCACGTTGATAAAGTTCAGGAACGGGAGTCATCGGATTCTGGTAACCACCGATCTGGCATCGCGAGGATTGGATATTCCCGAGATTGAATATGTTATTCACTACGATCTGCCCGAAAACGAAAGCGTGTTTACCCATAGAAGCGGACGTACCGCCCGAATGCATGCAAACGGGACTACATATCTAATAGTGAGCGACAGGGAATCGTTGCCCGAGTTTTTTAAGGAGTCGCCCGATTATGAAAAACTGCCTCAGAAGATTACACCTCCGGGTTTAACCGCCTGGGAGACGCTTTATATTGCCGCGGGCAAAAAAGAAAAGATCAGTAAAGGCGACATTGCCGGTCTGCTGATGCAAAAGGGTGAATTGAAGAAGGATGAGGTTGGCATTATTGATGTTTTAGACCATGTTTCGTATGTAGCCGTTAAAAGAGAAAAGATACAGAAGGTCTTAAAACTGATTCAAAACGCCCCGATAAAGAAACAAAAGGTAAAGATAGAGGTTGCCCGATAGAATAATTGTGCAGGTCTGGTGATAAGGTATCGTGACTGGTGACAAAGAAGGCTGTTACCTAAATAATCGGTTACACGGTTTCACCGGGACTCTCCAAGCCGTGAGTAAAAACGAAAATGACGGGAGTCAGAATTGATCGTGCGAGAGTAAAAATGAATCGTGCGAGAGTAAAAATCGATCGTACGAGAGTAAAAATGAATCGTACGAGAGTAAAAATCGATCGTACGAGAGTAAAAATGAATCGTGCGAGAGTAAAAATCGATCGTACGAGAGTAAAAATGAATCGTACGGGAATAAAAATCGATATGACGGGAGTAAAAATCAATATTACGGAAGTAAAAACGAATAATTCGGGAGTAAAAACGAATATGTTTTGAATCAGAATCAATATTACGGGAATAATAATCGATAAGTTGAGAGTAAAAATCGATATTACGAGAGTAAAAACGAATAATTCGGGAGTAAAAATGAATATGTTTTGAATCAGAATCAATATTTCGGGAATAATAATCGATAAGTCGAGAGCAAAAATCAATATTACGAGAGTAAAAATCGAGTCTATACAATAAACTGTGTCAAATTTATATAAAATATAGTTTGACACAGTTTATTGTATAGACTCCCTTCCACCCTATTTGCCGTCTATTAGTTGGTATATATAACGAAAAGTAAGGTGTGTATATCCACTAAACCCAAAGGATGGATTACAACATAAAAAGAGCTTTTGATAGATTGGAAATATCAAAATAATAGTACTTTTGACTTTTAAAAACAATAAAAGAAAAGTTATGAAAGCAAACGAAACAAAAGTTGAAGACTTTTTATCATCAAATAAGACTCAATTCGTAATCCCAGTTTATCAGAGAAATTATAACTGGACAACAGTACAATGTCAACAACTTTTGGATGATATACTTGAAGTCGGTACCAATAAAAAGATGAATGCACATTTTATTGGTAGCATTGTTTATGTACACGATGATGTCTATACTGCAACACGAATTAAGGAACTTACAGTTATTGATGGACAACAAAGATTAACTACACTGACTCTCATTTATCTAGTTTTACATAGATTGGCAAAAGTGCTTAAAATAAAGGTCTTGAAAATGAAATAAACGAAACATATTTAATAAATAAATTTTCACCTGAAGAAGAGAAACTAAAGCTTCGTCCAACGGATAATAATGACCGAGCATTAAAATATCTTTTGAGAAGTGATGAAAACGAAGAATATCCTGACTTTTCAAAGTTGATTGATAACTTCAATTATTATAAAGGTAGAATAACCGAAGATAATTATCAAACCGTTTTAAAGGGGTTGTCAAAACTGATGTTTGTCGAAATCTCATTAGATAAAGAAAAAGATGACCATCAAAGGATCTTTGAGAGCTTAAACTCCACAGGATTAGAGCTTGCTCAAGCTGATTTAATCAGAAACTATATTTTAATGGGGCTTAACAGAAAAGACCAAAATAAAATATATCAAAATTATTGGGAAGTGATTGAAAAACTCGCCAAAGATGAAACATTAAACATTAGTCGAGTATCTGATTTTATTCGTGATTATTTGACACTTGAAAACAAAAATATTCCAAATAAAGGCAAGGTATATTTAGAATTTAAAGCTAAATATCCAACTTTAACATTTGAAGAATTAGAAACAAATCTATCTGGAATAAAATCATTAGTAAAACATTATAATAAACTCATTAATCCCCAAAAAGAAACTGATAAAGAAATTCAATTACAATTAGAATACATAAACAGGCTTGAAATAAACGTTGCATACCCTTTCATTATGAAAGTTTATGATGATTTTTATAATTCAATCATTGATAAAACCACTTTCATAAAGATTTTAGAATTAATTCAGTCCTTCACTTGGAGACGGTTTATGCTTGGATTAGGCACCAATTCTTTGAACAAAATATTTATGAGTCTCTACGATAAAGTCGACAAGACTAACTATTTGTATTCAATTCAAAAAACGTTATTACAAAAAACTGGAGTTCAGAGGTTTCCAAAAAATGCAGAAGTTGTTGAAGCGTTAATAGTTAAAGATGTTTACAATATAAAATCGAAGAATAGAACTTATCTCCTTGAAAGATTAGAGAACTTTGAAAACAGAGAACCAGTTTTGATAGACGGAAATCAAGACATTACAGTTGAACATATTTTCCCTCAAAACCCAGATCCAAAGTGGAAAATTGAATTGGGAAATGATGAATATAATTCCATTAAGGACAAATATTTAAACACAATTGGAAATCTAACTTTATCAGGCAATAATGGAAAACTGAGTAATAAATCATTTATAGAAAAAAGAGATTTAGAAGGAGCGGGATATAAAGACAGCAGATTATGGCTTAATAAATATTTAGCAACTTTAGATAAGTGGGATAAAGCAGAAATTGAAAAACGATGTGCCCAAATTGCTGAAAGAGTATTAAAGATATGGGAGTTTCCAGCTATTGTAATTGAAGACAAAGCAGATTCAAACGAAGTAAATATTTTTGAAGCTGAAGATCCTAAATTTAAAAAATTGGAATATGCTGTTTTCTTTGACAAAAAAATTGAAGTTACTCAAGTCTCCGATTTATATATAGAAGTTTTTAGACAACTTTTTGAACTACAACCTGAAACTTTTTTTACAACTGAACTTGGAACAAAAATAGGTTTAACCAAGAATCCTGTTGAAGGAAATCCAAGACAAGCAATAGCAATAAATAACACATATTATATTGAAGGAAATATTGACAATATTGGAAAATTTAAAAAGATAAAACAAGCCCTAACAATTTTTAATTTTGAAGATGAATTAATGATTAAATATTCAGAAGAAACAACAAATTAGTAGCTAGCCCCACTAGCAAAATCTAGCAGGGAGACGCCGCAAGGATACTGGAAGCTTGTTGATAAAAAGCGGAAGAAGATATGGGAATGTTAGGGATAGATATAAAATAAAACAACAGAATATAAGTCTAAAAATTAAATAATTATGAAAAGACAAAATTTATTTAAACTATTGACATTATCGATTAGTATAGCTTTTTTCACATCTTGTGTCACAATATCATATACACCTAAAGTGAGCTTAGACATTTGTCCTAAGAGTATCAATAAAACAGTTATGGTGGATAAATTTAAAGATAATACACCAGAAAAAGATAGAAAAAATCCTTTCGCCGGATTTTCAGTGACTAACGAAAAAGCATTGTCAAATGATTTATCAATAGAGGTAACAAATGCTGTGATTTCTGATTTTTCAACAAATTCTCTTTTTAAACAGATAAGTCGTAGAATCGAGAATCCAGATTTTGTAATGAAAGGAGAAATCAGAAAATTTATGGGAAAATCGCGGATGACTACATTTGGAATTATTAGTATGTGTACATATATTGGAGTACTGACGTGGTATTTTGGTGTTCCTATTCGGGCAAATGAAACTGAAATGGAATTAGTAGTTTCGATATTTAATTCAAAAGGTGAATTAGTAGGTACATACTCCGGTAAGTATAAAGACAAGGAATTAGCATCTATGTATAAGAATACAGCATTGGCATTACCAAGTCAAACAAACAAATCATTCAGTAATGCGGTATCACAAATTAGAGATCAAATATTGAATGACATAAGTAAATACCAAGAATAAATACAGTAACCATAATGGAGTAGCCCGCCCCGCCAGCGAAAGCCGACAGGGAGAGGCTGCCCTAAATCAAGATAGGAACAGTAAAACTTCTGACAAAGAGAAAAAAACCTCGTGCAACAAAAAAAGGACTTCTTTGATTCAAAAAGAGGAAGATTCTTTGCCACGATTTTAGAAACACATATTGTTTTTAGGTAATTTTGGGAAAAATATATTCACGAAAATGAAAAAACAATATCTGGTAATTCTGGGGCTACTCATAAGTCTGCAAGGTTTTAGTCAGCAAGAATACATCAACGATACTCTATACAAATATTTTATTGGTACAAAAGAGCCCGATGCCGGTTGGAAAGAAATAAACTATAACGATGACACATGGCTGACGGGATGTAGAAGCATTGGTTATGGTGAAAAGGAATCGACAGAACTGCCGGTACATACACAATCGGTATATATTCGAAATACATTCACGGTTGATTCAGCAAAAAAGATACACGAAGCTTCTTTATTGGTAGACTATGACGATGGTTTTATAGCCTATTTGAATGGCATTGAAATCATCAGAGTAAATCTAGGAAATCATGGTAATGCCACACCATATAACAGACTTACTGACCGATCACATGAAATTATAGGCAATAGAGGCAGCAATGGACCTTTGGATGGTTATTATATTGATACGGTATTATTACATAAAGCATTGGTGAATGGTAAAAATGTTCTTTCCGTGCAGATTCACAACGATAGCATCAATGGTTCGGATTTATATTTTGATGCTAAATTATATAATCTTACAGATAGATATGTAACGGGATATGACGGTCCATGGCATGTAATAAAACAAACACCGTTGGACTCATCATTACTCCCAATAATCAGTATCGAAACAAATGAATTTGGTATTGTTACAGATACCGGTAAAGTTCCAGCCCGAATGACTGTATATAACAATACAACGGGAAGCTATAACAAACAGACGGATGTTCCACAAACGGTTTCAAATATCGGGATTAAATTACACGGGAACTCAACATTACAATGGCCTAAAAAAAATTACACGGTAGAAACAAGAGATAGTGCCGGCAAAAATTTAAATATCCCATTACTTGGATTACCGGCCGAAAACGACTGGATCTTTAATGGTCCATTTGCCGATAAAAGTAATATCCGTAATGTATTAGCATTCTCGTTAGGCAAAGATATTATGTCGGACTGGACACCAAGAACAAAATACTTTGAATTACTGGTGAATGGCGAATTTCTTGGATTGTATGTTTTAATTGAATCGATCAAACGGGATTCAAACAGAGTAGACATAAAAAAATTAAAACCAAAAGATGTATCAGATACTGATTTAACCGGAGGGTATATCTTTAAAATGGATCAAAACGGTTTTGAAATGGTGTATCCCAAGCCAACGGAAATACAAACAGTACAAAAAAAATACATTCAAGCAATATATTCCAATTTTATAACTGCGGCAAAAGCTTCAACACCAACATTATTTTTAGATTCGATACATGGATTCAGAAACAAAATTGATGTTCAAAATTACAGTAATTATACCATCGTAAATGAAGTTGTTAAAAATGCCGATGCATATCAATACAGTGTCTTTATGCATAAAGACAGAGATGATATTAATCCTAAATTACTGTTTGGTCCAATTTGGGATTTTGATCTTTCGTGTGGAAATATTGATGTACAAAATGCAAATAAAACAGCAGGATGGCAATTTGCAGAATCTTCTTGTTTTAAAATGTATCAAAAATCGGTCTTTAGAGATAGTAATATGGTAAAAGCTTTTAAAGATCGTTGGTTTGAATTAAGGAAAACGATTCTCGACAAAAATGCCTTAAATAAACGAATTGATTCAATTGTTGCTTATGCAGGAGACGCTCTGAAAAGGAATTATGAAGTATGGCCATACGATGGTAAAAAGATGGACATCTGGGGTTATCAACATCCCGCAAAAACATATCAGGAAGATATTGCAATGCTGAAATCATTTCTTTCGACCAGAATCGACTGGATAGATGCAAATATCAAAACGCTCTATTACGGAATGCCCACCTCAACAGCTATAACAGCAACAACGCCTGACATTTCATTTCCAAATCCATTTAAGAATGAATTACGATGCACATTCGAATTACAAGAAACAACACCTTTTAGGATAGAAATATATTCTACTTTGGGACAGAAAATTTATGAAGAATCTGGAAAAAGTATTGGCTTAAACGAAAAGACTATCGACACTCAATTGTTTGCAAAAGGAATATATTATATCGTGATTTCAGGAAACAACATCCGGCAATTTGCTCAAACGATTATTAAAGAATAAGTAGAAAACATTTTCCAACCCTTCTGTGTTTCAAAATGCCTTGGAAAATCTTTTTCCAACCACTCCGGATTTCAGTTTGCCTTGGAAAATCTTTTTCCAACTACTTCGGATTTCGGTTTGCCTTGGAAAATCTTTTTCCAACTACTTCGAGTTTCAGTTTGCCTCGGAAAATCTTTTCCCAAGATGATTCTGACTCTTCATAACCTTACCATTGCTTTGAAATAGTAGTCAAATAGTAAAGTCTCTTTTTCACGACATCTTTGTATATTCAATTTCTTTTGTATTTTTGATTCAATAACAGAATGCGTAGAATTATGTCGAAGAAGCAGAAGCCTGCACAACAGCAGCAAGACAGGAAACCTAATAGGAAAGATGTCGTGGTGAACGATAAGTCTTTAAAGATAGCCTTACTCATTGTATTTTGTGTCCCCGCCCTTTTGTATTTGCAAAGTGTTTCGTTCGGCTTTGTGGGCTTCGACGACGATATGATTCTGGTTAACAGGAGTGAATTCTTCAGTCATATTTCGAACATTGCACATGCCTTTTCGACTGACGCACTGACCACCCGGCAAAGCGTCTTCTATCGTCCGATACAAACCATCTCCTATCTTGTCGATGCACAGATTTCGGGTGTTGCCAAAACATGGATGTATCATTTGTCGAATGTATTGCTTATTGGTCTTATAGCCTGTGTTTTGTTTCTGCTTCTTAAACAATTGAAGGTTTCGCAGAAGCTTGCAATGATAAGTTCAATACTATATTGTGTACATCCGCTCTTTGTTTCCACCATTGCATGGATTCCAGCCCGTGGCGATTTGCAATTAACCTTGTTTTCACTCCTGGCTCTGGTGCTTTTTATCGAATATCAGCAAACCGGAAAGCTGAAGTTCCTGATTCTACATTTTGTATCGTTTACCATCGCCTTGTTTTGTAAAGAAACAGCTGCGATGCTTCCCGTTTTGTTTGCCGGATATATTCTTTGTTTTACCGACAAAAAACTTTTCGACAAGAAACATCTGGTGTTTTATACAATCTATGGTATTCTTGGTGTACAATGGTTCTGGATGCGTTCGCGGGCTATTGTAGACATTGCTCATCAGGAAGACACGGTTGGTTTAAAAGCCCTGTCTTCGATGATTAAAACGGTGCCCGAGTCATTAGCCAAATTTTTCGTGCCGATAGACATTGCTCCCATACCAAGTTTCTCGATGTTTAAAACAATATTAGGTATCGTGTTGATAGCATCCATCGTTATTGTATTGTTTGCATCGAAAACCCGTAAACCAAAGGAAAAACTTTTTTTTACAGGATGGTTTTTGCTGTTTATTGTTCCCACATTATTTTTTAAACACACGATGATCGATTATTTAGATCATAGGTTCATACTTCCATTGATTGGAATCCTGTTGTTTTCAGTAACTGCACTTCCTCAAAAATGGGTATATGAGCTGGAACATAAAAAGTCTTGGATTCTTATTGCCGTGATCTGTTGTCTGGCTTTTAACACGTTTATAAAGGCAAAGGCTTACGCGAGTCAAACAACATTCTATAACGAAGCTCTTGCAAAAAACACACATTCAAGTTTTATATATTACAACAGGGCTTGTATGAAAATCAACAGTATGCAACCACAGGATCAAATTGCCGAATATTCGAAAGCCATAGCCCTGAAACCCGATTATTTTCTTTTTTATCTCAACCGAGGATCAGCATACACCGACGCGGGCATGCTCAACAAGGCTTTGGTTGATTTCTCGAAATGTATAGAATTAAATCCTGTTTATGCCGATGGTTATTACAATCGCGGCTATACCTACCGTCAAATGCAGATGAACGAAAAAGCTCTTGAAGATTATTCGAAAGCAATAGAATTGAGACCAACATTTTATTCGGCTGTCATAAACCGGGCAAATACATACTCGTTTTTCAAACAATATGATAAAGCAATAGGCGACTATGCAAAAGCCATGGAATTGTGTCCCGACAGTTTGGATCCTTATTATTTCAGAGGCATTATTTATGAGCAGATGAACGAGCCCGATAAAGCCATCGCGGATTACACAACAGCAATTTCGGTGAGTCCTTCGAATGCCGAAATATATTTCAACCGCGGGAATCTGTATAATAAAAAAGGAATGCCCGATAAAGCTCTTGAAGATTATTCAAAAGCTATTTCCATAAACCCGAATCATGGAAATGCTCTTAACAACAGGGCTATTACTTTATATAATAAAGGGATGAAAGACCGTGCATGTGATGATTTTGCGAAAGCCGAACGTCTCGGAATCAAAGCAGCTCAGGATAACCGGATGAAATTATGTAAATAGGTACTATTTTTAAACATTAAACCTAAAATGCATCAGATCGCCATCCTGCACCACGTAATCTTTTCCTTCGATCGACAGCTTACCAGCATCTCTACAAGCTGATTCTGAACCATATTTCACAAAGTCATCGTATTTGATAACTTCGGCACGGATAAATCCTTTTTCGAAATCGGAATGAATAACACCGGCAGCTTGAGGAGCCAGCATATTACGATGAAAAGTCCATGCTCTAACTTCTTTTACACCTGCAGTAAAATAGGTTTGTAAATCGAGAATTGAATATGCCGCACGAATCAGTTTATTAACACCGGCTTCTTCAAGTCCAAGATCGGAAAGAAATATTTGACGTTCATCATAGGTTTCCAGTTCTGCAATATCGGCTTCGGCAGCAGTTGCCAATACCAATACTTGAGCATTTTCAGTCTTAACCGATTCACGAAGAGCTTTAACATAAGCATTTTCTTCTTTAATCGACGACTCGTCAACATTACAAAGATATAAAACAGGTTTAAGAGTCAACAGATGCATGTCATTGATAAGCTCTATTTCCTGCTCGGTAAGTCCAAGGCTTCGAACACTTAATCCCTTTTCGAGATGAGCCTTGACAGCTTTCATTATTTCATAAACTTTTACCGCCGATTTATCGACAGATGCTATTTTTTGAGCCTTATTGATTCGTTGATCGACAGCTTCAAGATCTTTCAGTTGCAATTCAATATCAATAGTCTCCTTATCTCTGACCGGATTAATGGAACCATCGACATGTGTGATGTTTTCATTGTCGAAACAACGAAGAACATGGATTATGGCATCGGTTTCGCGAATATTGGCAAGGAATTTATTTCCCAAACCTTCGCCTTTACTAGCACCTTTAACCAAGCCTGCAATATCAACAATTTCGACCGTTGTGGGCACCACACGTTCAGGATTTACAAGCTTTTCCAAGACTTGCAAACGAGGATCGGGAACGGTAATCATTCCGACATTCGGTTCTATTGTACAAAACGGAAAATTAGCAGCTTGTGCCTTCGCATTTGTTAAACAGTTAAAAAGTGTTGATTTCCCAACATTAGGCAAACCAACGATACCACATTTCAATCCCATCTTTTACATTTTTATATCAAAGTGCAAAAAAACATCATTTTCAGCAAATAACGAAGCAGATTTTATTCTTTTCTCTTAATTTTTGTGAAATGTTTAAAAGTATTTTTTTTGTTAATACACTATTAAGCCTTACTTTTGAAAATAAAATAAGACACACAATGACATTTGATAACGCAAACTACACCGTTAAGAACAAGTTGCTCAGACTTGGACTTTTATTATTGACAGGAGCTTCTATTGCAACGATTTCAATGCTCGACGACTTGGACGTAAAGATTGGATTTTCCAGACATTACATTTCGTTAGGCATATTGCTTCTGTACATTTTATATAATATTTTCAGAATTGTAAAAGAATATAATTTCATCTATTTAAGTACTGAATTAGGAAAGATCAGCATTCGATTTTATCAAGTCATCACATTCGGGAAAAAGGCAAAATCCTTTGAATTTCCACTAGCTGAATTTCATAAATATGAAATTGAAAAGAAAGGATTGAAAACTTTCCTTATTATCTATCGTAGACAAGACCGACAAATTGTAAAATATCCACCAATTTGCTTAAATTCACTTAAGGCAAAAGAACTGGATCATATTACAAAAACATTAGATAACTTAAAAATATACCAACCATGAAACTAGTAAAAGCATTAATTACCGCAGGTCTGATCTCGATTAGTTTAGCTTCATTTTCACAAAAAGGAGGAAGAAAAATCTACGATTGGTCGTTAGGCTGTCGGGCTGAAGTCTTAGGAACAAGCACTGATAACGATGCCATTAATTTACCTTCTCCAATCTTTGGTCCAGCATTTAAATTCCTTATTGATCCACAAAAAAGTATAGAAATAGCTGCATTGTCTGATTTTAGTAGCTGTGGTCAAGTACAAGGTATTTTCAACTTTTTCAATCCCTTTCCCGATATTCCACAATCACTTCGATATTATATAGGAATGGGATTACATGCCGGAAGATGGAATAAACTTATTGTTCCAGATCCATTTCGTGCAGGAGTCGATGGGCAGTTAGGCGTAGAATTTATTCCAAGAAATATTCCTCTGGCTATAAGCATCGACTGGCATCCAAAAATGGAAATAGTAACAAAATCATCATCGAAGTTGAATATTTTAGGTTTTGGACTTACCATAAAATATTATCACAAACACTAATCGTATTACTTAAAAGAATATCAAAATGAAAAGGTGCATTTACGGACTTTTTATCACAGTAACATTACTAAGTTCTTGCAAATCGAGAATTGACAAATCAAAAACAAACGATCTGATTCCAAATAATATAGAAGTCAAGTACGAATGTTTAATCAACTATCCCGGAAGTTCTGATATATTTACATCGCTCAACAAAACCAATTTTGTTGATAAGCTTGTTTCAACAACATTACAAGGAAAAATAAAAGTATATGATCCATTTGACACTACAAAAGTTTTAAATAAAGAAGACTTAAAAGCAGTTATTGGTTCATGGCAAGACACCGTTGTTGGGATTGATTCAAAACATGCCGATACAGCTTTAATAATCAGACAATTTGGCTTTGATAAGACAGAACTAAAAAAAATATTATTTACAGAAGACTGGTATTTTAACAGTCAAACATTTTCACTGTCAAAACGAGTTAAAACATGGTGTCCTGTAAAAGTTTATTTCAAGGAAGAAGATTCCACTCACGAAGATACGTTGAAGAAGATGCTCTTTTTAGTAAAACAGACATCCGCATCCAAACCTCAAAATTGTACATTACTCAAAGAAAATGTAACTACCGAATTTTCGCTTTATAATAAAAATGTTCCCGAATGGCTTGCCGATTTGAATCCCAAAAGATTTATGAATATTTTGCTCGAAAATGTTTTAAATAAAAAGATTGTTGCGTATGATTTCTTTGATAAAAAAAAGAAATTAAGCGTTGAAGAGATAAAAGCAAATATGGGCGAATGCGTAAAACTTTATTCTGTTGAAAACCCAAAGACAGAAAGTTATGACACACTTCGCATCAATTCAAAAATGGATTTGGACGAGGTTAAGTCCATCATCTTTGTAGAAGATTGGTATATCGATTGGCAAACATTAGCTATCTATAAAACAGTAAAATCGGTTGCCCCGGTTCGAGTTTACACAACATCACATAACGGAGAAGAAGACGAAGTTGAAAAGAAAATAGCATTCATAGTACAGCTTAATTATAAAAAATAATTGTCCGATTACATGACTTCCGAACAATTAAAATATTACATAGCACTAAGCTTTATTCCGGGAGTCGGTGATATCATTGCAAAAAACATCATTGCATACATTGGAAGTGCCGAAGGTATTTTTAAAGAAAAGAAACAAACTCTTTTACGCATACCCAAAGTTGGCGAATATCTTGCAGAAAGTATCACAAATGCCGATACACTAAAAAAAGCCGAGAACGAAATTCTATTTATCGAAAAACATAATATAAAAGCCGTAGCCTTTAACGAAGAAGGCTACCCTGCCCGACTGAAACAATGCGAAGATGCACCAATTGTCCTTTTTATTAAAGGCAACTGCAATATAAATGCACCGAAAAGCATTGCGATTGTAGGTACAAGAAATGCAACATCATACGGAAAAGAATTCTGCAAACAACTAATAATCGATTTAAAACAGCACAACGCTTTAATTGTAAGTGGACTAGCTTATGGAATTGACATTTGTGCCCACAAAAATGCGTTAGAAAATGGATTAGAAACAATTGGGGTTTTAGGTCACGCTCTTGATACTATATATCCGGCAGATCATAGAACAATTGCAAAAGAAATTTTAGAACATGGAGCTCTCATAACGGAACATTGCAGTAAATCGTCAATTGACAAATCGAATTTTGTTACACGAAATAGAATAATTGCCGGATTAACAGATGCAACCATCGTTGTTGAATCGGGCGAAAAAGGCGGAGCATTGATTACTACCGAATATGCCAACAATTACAACCGAGATGTAATGGCATTACCCGGACGTGTTACAGACAAATACTCCATTGGATGCAACAACCTTATTAATAAGAATAAAGCGGCACTTATTACATCGGTAAAAGACATTGAATATCTTTTAAACTGGGAAGTGAACAATTCGAAAAAGAAAGAGCAGCAGAAATCACTATTTGTGGAACTCAGCCAAGAGGAAGACCAAATAATGAAAATAATTTCAAAAGAACAAGACATTAACATAGATATAGTTAGTTCTAGAAGCAAACTGCCAATGAATAAAGTTTCGGCTATACTCCTTGGATTAGAATTTAAAGGACTAATTAAAACTATGCCGGGTAAGCGATTTTCTTTAACATAAATTTTGCAAAAAAATAATATGAATGAATAGCATTTTTGCAATAAAAAGACTAACTTGCAGTAAAGTTACATTTCATTTAGCACAAATTTTAAAGGTATTTTAACCATTAAATTTACAGATTATGAGTAATCTAATTTCGACTGAAATAAATCCGCAATCGATAAAAGAAATAGTGGATCTAATTAAAGATATAAAAAATAAAATGCCTTATTTAATAAATATTGATTCTTCATCACAACTTCTATTACCAAAATTAAAAGAAGAACATCTTCAATTTGTTGAAAAATGTTTGGATCATGCGAAGAATGTTCCTGCTATTGTCCCCAATTATATTGAAATAAGCGAATTTGAAAAAGCATTGAACTTCTTTAATGAACTACAAGTTGTTTATAACGATTTAACAAATCTGACAGAGTTGGTAAAAAGCACCATTACAGTCTCAGGATCTGATGCTTATGTAGCAGCAATTTCTATTTTTAATTCAGTCAGAAGACAAACGAACAACGATACAATATCCGAAATACATTCGATACATTTAGACCTATCGAAAGCTTTCGAAAATCTTGGAGATTCAAAACCAACACATATTTAGTTTGATAAAGTATTTAAATAAAATATTCAGACTTCGGATTCATAACGAAAGCTATTTTTACAAATATCAATGAATCAAGAAAGCAAACACATCTGGAGATTTTCGCGTGTTGGTGGTGTTAATAGAGTTAATTTAGAAAGAGGCGAAGATTTATTACATCTATCAGAACTTGATCAAAAATTATGGACGGCACTTAGTTGTCCTGTTCATGGGTTAGAAATTGATCCAAAAACTCTTGAATTAATTGACACAGACAACGACGATCGGATAAGAGTTCCTGAAATTCTCAACGCCGTTTCTTGGATTGGTTCTGTATTGCTAGATCCAAACTTATTACTCAAACAAGAGCAAGCATTCCCATTATCAGCATTAAACGCCGAGAATCCTGAAGGTTTAAAACTTCTATCGTCTGCAAAACAAATTCTCAAAAATCTTGGTAAACCAGATTCACCAACAATCACCGTTGAAGACACATCGGATATCTTCAAAATATTTGCAAAAACAAAATTCAATGGTGATGGTATTATAACAGAATATAGTGCAGACGATATACAAACAAAAAACATAATTAGAAACATTATATCATGCATCGGTTCTGTAACAGATCGAACAGGAGAAGCTGGTGTCTCACGTGAATTAATTGAATCATTTTTCAATCAATGTGAATTATATTCCCTCTGGCAAACCAAAGCCGAAGACAATAAACAAACGATTTTACCTTTTGGAGAATCCACCGAATCAGCAATGAAAGCTTTTCTTACAGTTAAATCAAAGATTGAAGACTTTTTTATTCGCTGTCGGTTGGCTGAATTCGATCCTCAATCGACAGATGTCCTAAATCTTTTGACAACACGTTTTGAAGCTATTAGCAGTAAAGATTTATCTACATGCATGGACGAAATTGCGAGTTATCCTATTGCAAAAATTGAAGCAAAAAAAGCCTTATCGCTATATCAAGGAATAAACCCTGCATGGGAAAAACATCTATCAATTTTTGTCCAAGAAGTAGTAAATCCTATATACAAAACAAAAACCTCACTCTCGGAAACCGAATGGCAAAGAATTTCACAGATGTTTGATGCTTATATTTTATGGAAATCAGAAAAAGGTGGCGAATTGGTTGAACAGCTTGGATTAGAAACAATTCGCAATATCCTTGTGAGTAAGGAAAAAGAAACATTACTTTCTCTAATAGATCAAGACAATTCTGTTGGAGACGAGGCTATAAACATCATATTAGTTGACAAACTTGTTCGTTATTATCGCGATATTTTCACCTTATTAAAAAACTTCGTAACATTTTATGATTTTTATTCACCTGATGATAAAGCAATTTTTCAGACCGGCACATTATTTATTGATCAAAGGAGCTGCGATCTGTGCATAAAGGTAACAGATATGCAAAAGCATAGTAATATTGCAAGTTTAAGCGGAATGTTTCTGATTTATTGTGACTGCATTTCAAAAACGAAAAATGAAAAGATGACCATCGTAGCAGCAATGACCAATGGCGACATCGACAATTTGATGGTTGGGAGAAATGCTATTTTCTACGACCGAAGAGGTATTGATTGGGATGCAACCATTATAAAAGTTATTGAAAATCCAATAAGTATCCGTCAGGCATTTTGGTCACCATATAGAAAAGTATCACAGTTTGTTGAAAAACAAATAAACAAATTTGCTTCGGACAAAGACACGCAATCGCACAGTAACATCACATCAAACATAGAAAAGACAGGAACAAAAATAACAACAACCCCCACACCTGCAACAACTCAGCCCTTTGATATTGGAAAATTTGTCGGTATATTTGCAGCCATTGGTTTAGCCATTGGAGCAATAGGCTCAGCATTGGCTTCATTCATCGGAGGATTCTTAGGACTCGTTTGGTGGAAAATGCCCTTGGCTGTTTTTGGTATAATTTTGATTATTTCGGGACCATCAATGTTAATTGCATATTTGAAATTACGAAAACGGAATCTTGCACCAATATTAGATGCCAATGGATGGGCTGTTAATGCAAGAGCTATTGTTAACATACCATTTGGTAATACATTAACCTATATTGCCAACCTTCCAAAAAATGCAAAACTGGATTTTAAAGACCCTTTTCAAAACAAAAAACATCCTTTTTTAAAAACGATAATTATACTATCAATTCTCATTGGTGCTTCATTTTACTTCCTTTGGAAATACGGATATTTTAAAAAATGGGGGATTTTGTAAGAATAATGCGGACTTTTCAAGCAATTATTCATTTAACAGATCGGGTCTCAACCGTCTTGTCTTTTCCAAAGCCTGCTCCATTTTCCACACATCAATTTTTTTATCATTACCCGAAAGCAATATATCGGGAACCGACCAGCCATTGTATACCTCCGGGCGAGAATAAACCGGCGGTGCAAGTAAATTATCCTGAAAAGAATCAGAAAGTGCCGAACGAATATCAGAAATAGCTCCGGGAATCAAACGTACAACACTATCAGTAACAACAGCCGCCGCAAGTTCTCCTCCTGTAATAACATAATCGCCAATAGAAATTTCTTTCGTTATCAAATAATCACGGACACGCTGGTCAACACCTTTGTAGTGACCGCAAAGAATTATAATATTTTCTTTTATCGAAAGCCTATTGGCCTCTGCCTGCGAAAATCGATCTCCATCGGGAGTCATAAAAATAATTTCGTCGTAACGACGTTCTTTAACCAAAGATTCGATGCATCGATGAATGGGTTCAACCTGCATAACCATACCGGCTTCACCACTAAATGCGTAATCATCGACTCTTTTATGTTTATCTACAGAAAAATCACGAATATTATGAATATGAATCTCAACTATATTTTTTGCCTTAGCCCTTTTCATTATTGAATTATTGAATGGCCCATCGAACATTTCGGGAAAAATGGTGAGAATATCAATTCGCATAGCTTTTTTTTGCAAATGTACATCATTTTTAAGCGTTCAAAATGGAAAATGAGGATACAACACTAAAAATAGATATCTGTGTTTACAATAACAAAATAAATTTGTTAATAGAAAAAAGAACTTAAGAGTATCAAAATACTAATTTCCATGTAAATTTGCGTAAATACAAAAAATGTATAGTATGAAAAAAGCGTTGTTACTACTATCAGTACTGTTCATCTCTGTTGTGGCATATTGTCAGTCACCGGTTCAATTAAGCGAACTCCAAAAAGTTGACAAATTGTATTTCAAAGATGGTAAACCATTTTCCGGATTATGTTACGAAAAACATACAAACGGTAAAATTGCAATAAAAGGACAAATTAAAAATGGCAAAAAAGAAGGTGCATGGATTTACTGGTATTCCGATGGTCAAAAACGTCGTGAAACAAATTATTCAGAAAACAAAAAAGAAGGTCTCACCTACTATTGGTACGAAAATGGTCAAAAACAAAAAGAAATAATGTTTAAACAAGATAAAAATATAGACCAAAAGCTTTGGGATGAAGAAGGGAATAGAATGCCAAATCCTACATTTGCAGCAACTACCGATTAATTTTCAATTAAAACTAAAAGGAATTAAACATGAGAATAGCCGTTCTTGATTTAGGAACCAATACGTTTAATCTCCTTGTTGCCGATTTGCTTCCAGACGGAAGTATGAACAAAATTTTTAACGAGAAACTAGCCCCCAAAATTGGTCTTGGAGGAATTAATAACCAAATAATAGTACCGGAAGCTTTTGAACGAGGACTGCAAAGCTTAGCAATACAAAAAAAAATCATTGAAACGTTTAAGCCCGACAATGTATTTCTATTTGGGACATCAGCATTACGAAACGCAAAAAATGCTGGAGACTTTGTAGATACTGTCCGAAGTCGATTAGGTTTAGATATTCACATAATATCAGGAGAAAGAGAAGCCGAATTGATATTTCATGGTAATAAACTGGCTGTTGACTGGGGCAAAGACATCGGTTTAATTTTAGACATCGGAGGCGGTAGCAATGAATTTATTCTAGCCAATAATGAACAAATATTTTGGAAATACAGCTTTGAAATAGGAGTTTCCCGTCTATACCAACTATTCAATCCCAAAGACCCATTTTGTGATGCAGATGTCAGAAATATAGAACAACATGTAGACTCAAAGTTAGAACCATTATACCGTGCGTTTAATCAATTCCCTGCAAAAGTATTAATAGGTTCATCAGGAGCATTCGACACCTTTCGTGATATGATTGAGGCTGAGCGACATTCCCCAAGAACAGAACAACCATCGTTTAAATTCGGCTACAATGATTTCGAACCATTAAAAAACAAAATAATAAACCTGCCTCAAAAAAAATTAATTAAAGTTCAAGGGATGGATCCAATGCGAGTTGATATGATAGGAATTGCCGCTGTATTTGTTAATTTTGTTATGAGAAAGCTATCTTTGCATTCTATAATACAATCAAGTTATTCGCTAAAAGAAGGTGTAATTGATAGTTTAATACGCAACGATTTATAAAAAACGATGGAAGATACCTTTAAACATAAAGGATTACGAAAGAAACTGGTTGAAGAAATCAGAAAAAAAGGTATTAGTGACGAAACAATATTAAAAGCTATTGATACAATTCCACGACATTGGTTTTTCATGTCGAAAGGTATTGAAGATTATGCATACGTCGATAAAGCATTTCCAATTAGTGCAGGACAGACAATTTCGCAACCATATACAGTTGCATTTCAGTCACTACTACTCAATGTAAAACGAGGCGAAAAAATTCTTGAAATCGGAACCGGATCCGGTTATCAAGCTGCAGTTTTGGTAGAACTGGGAGCTAAAGTGTATACCATTGAACGACAAAAAGATTTATATATTCATACCAGCAAACTACTTCCTCTGCTAGGCTTCCATTTACATACATTTCTTGGTGATGGATATAAAGGGTTACCCAATTATGGCCCTTTTGATAAAATTCTAATAACAGCAGCACCTCCGGAAATACCTAAAGTTTTGTTGGGGCAATTGAAAATTGGAGGTAAATTAGTTGCACCTATTGGAGAAACCGACGATCAAACAATGAGAGAAGTTATCAGAAAATCAGAAACCGAATTCGAGATAAAAGATCATGGACGATTTTCGTTTGTTCCAATGCTCAAAGGTATTGGTGAAAATAAATAATATAACGAATTAACGCACAATTATGGAAATAAAAGCTTTTCAATTTAATCCTTTTGCAGAGAATACATTCCTGCTATATGATACTTCAAACGAAGCAATTCTTATTGATCCCGGATGCTACTTCCCAAAAGAAAAAGAAGAATTAAGTACTTTCATAAACGATAATAACCTGAAACTAACCAAAGTCATTTTCACCCATTGTCATCTTGACCATGCTTTTGGAGCAAATTATATATTCAACACATATACTAATATTAGTTTTGAAGCCAATAAAACAGAACAAATGTTATTGGATTCAGCAAGTGATTTTGCAACAAATTATGGACTTCAGATGGAAAAACCACCGAAACTGACAAACTTTATTTCCGAAGGAGATATTATCTGTTTTGGGAAAACCGAATTACACGTCATCTGCATCCCGGGTCATTCACCTGGTGGATTATGTTTCTATAATAAAGAACAAGGCGATTTATTTCCAGGCGATATATTATTCCAAGGAAGCATTGGAAGATCCGATTTACCTGGAGGAAATCACAATCAACTTATTGACGGAATTAAAAAGAAAATTCTTTATTTGCCCGAAAATGTAGTTGTTTATCCTGGACATGGAGAATATACAACCATAGGCAATGAAAAAGCACTAAATCCTTATTTACAATAAAATGGCTACTATTTTACAAATAGAAACTGCAACCCCCATTTGTTCTATTGCAATAGGACTTGATGGAAAATGCCTTGCATTTAAAGAAATAAAAAAAGAAAATTCACACTCATCGTTGTTAACTGTAATGATCGACGACTTACTTAAGCAACAACAGATCACCCCCAGCCAACTTGATGCAATAGCTATAAGCATGGGGCCAGGCTCTTACACTGGTTTACGAATTGGGACATCGGTTGCAAAAGGAATGTGCTATGCCTTGGGCATTCCATTAATCGCTATTTCGACACTTAAAGCAATGGCTTGGGGTATTCGTGAAGCTTATGGGAAAACCCCAAATACGCTGTATTGTCCGATGATTGAAGCCCGCCGAATGGAAGTTTATGCATCTGTTTATGACTCAGAGATGAATGCAATATTGGCTGATACAGCCATCATTTTAGATAATCAATCATTCATGGATTTATTGGAAGAAAAGACCATCATATTTGCAGGAGATGGAAGTATAAAAGCTAAAACACAGCTTACAAATACCAATGCACTTTTTATAGAAACCGAAGCATCATCTCAATGGATGTGTGAATTATCGGAGAATGCATATCATGAAAAAGCATTTGCTGATACGGCATATTTTGTGCCGTTTTATTTAAAAGAATTTCAAACAACACAACCGCGTAAAAAAGTGTGATTTTTGTATTGATTTAACATGTTTTTATGAACGAAAAAACGCTAAAAGTCGGAATACATGTCATTTCATGGATAGTCTTTTTCATGTTGCCTTTTGGCTTATTCCCCAAAATGAATATCCGGATTGATATGCTAGCTATTAGCATGTTACCAAACTTGCTATTAGTTGCATATTTTTATGCCAATCTCCATTTTTTCGTTCCAAGATTTTTACTAAAGCGTGAAAATGTATTGTTTTTACTGGTAACCATTTTTGCGGCAGCTATATATATACTATTAACTCCTCATCCCTATTTTAAACCACTAATACCACCGGAATTAAAATTGGAACATTTGAATAGAGACAGACCTCATCATCCTAAATTTTTTATTCCATTCATTTCCATTTTATTATTTTTATTAGTATTTATTTTAAGTACCGGAGTTAAAATCTTAGAAGAATTATTCAACACAAGACAAAAGGAACAAGCTGCCGGAACAGCAAAATCGAATGCCGAACTAGCAACTCTCAAAGCCCAGATAAATCCCCATTTTTTATTTAATACCTTGAATGGTATATATTCGCTCTCAATAGAAAATTCGCCAAAGACTTCAGATGCTATCATGCGGCTATCGGGATTAATGCGATATATTCTTACTGAATCAGAATCAGAATATGTGCCATTAAGTATTGAAATCGACTATTTAAAGCAATATGTCGCTTTACAAGAATTACGACTCACGAAAAAAACAAAGGTATCTTTTACCGTCGAAGGCGATATTGAGTCTTTAAAAATAGCTCCATTATTATTGGAACCTTTTGTCGAAAATGCTTTTAAATATGGAGTTAGCTTACTTGAAGACTCTGAAATATCCATCGCCATTAAAATTGTCAATTCCGAAATACAATTTTCGGTTCGAAATCGGTTGTTCAATCCAAGCGTTGGCACTTCTAAATTGGGAACAAACAATGTAAAACAACGCCTGCAAATAATATATCCAAGTAAACATGTACTGACTATAAATAATCTTGATAGCTTTTACGAAGTATTATTAAAAATTAATGCAGAATGAAAATAACATGTTTTGCAATAGACGATGAGCCACCAGCTTTAAAAATAATTCAGGAATATTGTTCCAGAATTCCATACCTACAATTAAAAGCAAGCATTACCGATCCTTTTGATGCTGTTCAGAAAATAAAATACGAGAAACCCGATTTATTATTTCTTGACATCAACATGCCCGGAGTTGATGGATTAAATATTGTAAAAAACATGGAGTACAATCCATTGGTTATTTTTTCCACAGCTTATAGTCGGTATGCCGTTGAAGGATTTAATCTTGATGCTGTGGATTTCTTGCTCAAACCTTATTCATTCGAAAGATTTGAAAAAGCAGTTTTAAAAGCTAAAAAAATAATTGAATTCTCAAGTTCATCAAAGGCAACAAAAGACGATGATTTCCTTGTTGTAAAGATTGAATATCAAAACGTAAAAATACCAGTAGCCGAGATCATCTACATAGAAGCATTAGATAATTATGTAAAGATTCATACAGTTAGCAAATACTACATGACATTGCTTAATTTAAAAGCAATTACAGCTAAAATGTCACCCAAACAATTTGTCAGGGTTCATAAATCATATATTATATCTCTTTCACATATTTCGCAGTTCACTCACGAAACAATAACATTAGGTAAATTTTCCGTTCCTGTTGGAAGAACTTATTTACAAAATTTCCTATCGATTTCTAAGATAGAATAAGATCTTCCATTCTTTAGTCTCATTTTCCCAACCACTTTTATGCCGTTTACCAATAAATTGCCTTTTGATGAAATTTAACAAATACTTTCGCCAAAATTGAAATTAGTAAAATGGTAAAAAGAGCATTATTCTCACTTTTCACAATTACATATTTTGTATCTATCGGTAATGCACAATCTAAATTAGATTCTGTTAAAGTGAATGAATATTATTATGGTACAAACCTCTATAAAGTTCTTAATCAACTAAAAACAAAATACAACGCACCTATTGTTTTTGATTCCATATTGGTTTCAACCTATAGAGTTGACGCTCTTTTAACAAATACCAATATAAAAACAACGCTCAATATAATTCTATCTGACCAAAAGACTCTTAAATGGTTTGTTGACAGTACAAAAAGAATCAGAGTGGTAATGAAAAGTCCTGAAGAGATGGAACCTGTCAAAGTTGCTGAAGAAGAAACAGAACCGACAGCTATTTCCATAACAAATAAACGATACATAGGCAATCCAAAGAAAACCAATATAAATATATCGGGAGTTGTCAAAGATGCTCGTTCTGGGGAGGCATTGCCTTTTGCAACGGTAAATATTAAAGGAACACAAAAGGTAGCCGTTACAAACATTGATGGTTATTTTACTCTTTTTAAAGTTCCAACGGATACATCAACATTAAGTATTAGCTATGTTGGATTTAATAATCTCGATTTTTATTTGAATCCTAATATGAATCTTTCGTCAGTTCTTGTTCCTATGCAACAAACCAATACTCAAATTGAAGGAGTAACAGTAATGAGCCAACGTAATAATATAATGCAGGCTTCTGATGGTGTCAGTGAAATGAAAATGTCTCCTCTGAAATTATCGGAACTGCCTTCGCTCGGCGATAAAGATGTTTTTCGAACATTCCAATTAATGCCTGGAGTTAGTTGTGCTAATGAAGCATCTTCGGGACTGTATGTCAGAGGAGGAACACCCGATCAAAATCTTATTCTATTTGACGGTTTTACGGTTTATAATCAAGAACATTTATATGGAATGTTTAGTGCATTTAATGCGAATGCAATTAAAGACATTAAACTTTTTAAAGGAGGATTTGAAGCAAAATATGGTGGTCGAATTTCTAGCGTTGTTGATATTGTGGGAAAAACAGGAAATGTAAAAACATTTAATGCTGGAATTGATGCCAGTTTCTTGGGAATTAACGGTTATGTCGAAGTCCCATTAAATGGCAAAGGTTCTATCTTTCTTGCCGGACGACGATCTTTTCAAACATTTTTGTACAACAAATTGTTTAATGCATTTAGCAAGACATCAACAAGTACACAAACAGCCAATGAAGCATCAGGAATCAAACATCCTGATGCTATGGGAATTAACTCTGAAGAAATAGCACCTAAATCATATTTCTATGATCTTAACGGAAAAATCACCTATAATTTCACCCCAAAAGATGTTGTTTCTCTTAGTGTCTTTAATGGACAAGATAATTTAGACAATTCACGAACATTTAGCAGAATGGGCGGAGGAGCTTCTGTTGGTGGAGGAACTACCGATTTATCGAAATGGGGTAACTGGGGAAGTAGCCTTAAATGGTCTAGGAAATGGAGCGATATGCTTTATTCCAATAATTTAATTTCATATTCAAGCTATTATAGTGAACGAAACAGATCAAACAGTCGAACTGTTTTAAAAAACGATACTACCACAAAATTCGAAGATGGAAGTACCGAGAATAACCATCTTTACGACTACTCTTTTAAAACCGAAAATGAATATAAATTCAGTCAAACCCATCAATTAGAGTTTGGAATTCATGCAACGATATTTCATGTAAAATATGATTTCACACAAAATGACACGTTATCTATTCTGAACTTAAACACCAATGCCTTTTTATGTGCCGGATATGTTCAAGATCGTCTTACTCTGGCAAAAAAGCTTCATTTATTACCAGGTATTCGATATTCATTCTATCAACTCACAAAAAAACCATATTTTGAACCACGCATGCAATTATCTTATGATCTAACACAGCGATTAAAACTCAAAAGTTCGTGGGGGACTTTTTATCAGTTTGCTAATAGAATCATTCGCGAAGATATTTCATCTGGGAGTCGCGATATTTGGGTTTTAGCCGATGATAAAAGTGTTCCAGTAAGCAAATCAATTCACTATATTGGAGGTGCAAGTTATGAAACGAACAATTGGCTATTTGATGCAGAAGGATACTACAAAGATATTACAGGGCTAAGTGAATATTCATTACGATTTACCCCTCAATTTGGGGAAGGTGTTAACTATACAAAATTGTTTTACGAAGGAATTGGTCATTCTCGCGGAATCGATTTATTAGTACAACGCAAATTTGGCAAATACACCGGTTGGGTTGGCTACACGTATAGTCAAACGCATTATAAATTTGATGTTTACGGTCAATCATATTTCCCTGCATCACAAGATGTTACACATGAATTTAAAATTGTAAATACCTATAATTGGGGACGTTGGGTTTTTGCAGCAACATGGGTTTATACAACAGGAAAACCATATACAGCACCTGTTGGAACATTTACCATAACACAACCCGATGGGACAACAAAAAGTTATACGGTTACTAGCACAAAAAACGGATCTCGGTATCCTGATTATCATCGTCTTGACATTTCATCAAAATATAAATTTTTGATTGGTGATAGAATTAAAAGCGAAATTGGACTATCTATTTTCAATGTATATAATCGTAAAAATATCTGGTACAAAGAGTATCAGTTTGATGAAACCGGCTTAACCGCAACAAATGTTACATTACTTGGTTTCACGCCCAATCTTTCTATAAGTTTTCAATTTAAATAAATGATGATGAACAAAATATTATTCCTAATTATAGCCATTTCAATAATACTGGGAGCGTGCAAAAAAGATGTCATGCTTACAAGCGACACCAAAAATATTCCGGTAATAGAATCGTTTTTAATAACCGGCACCGACTCTGTTGTTGTAAAAGTATCAACACTAGATCCATACACAAATGACACACTGGACACTGTTGAGCCAATTAGTGGTTTAAAAATATATCTGAACAATTATTTACTTTCCGAAAGTTCTGCTGGCAAATATTATTATGCTTCAAAAAATTTTAAAATAGAACCAAAAGATACATTCAATTTAAAATTAACCTACAACAATGCAACAGTTAGCTCTCAAACCATAATACCATCCATTCCACAAAATTTTGCTATTTCTACTGATACGATATCTGTAAAACAAATGACCAGTTCAACCGGTACTGGTATGACTTTCGTTAATTTGGAATTAACTTGGGATAATACATCAAAAGATTATAATTTTCTTGCTATCGAATGGCTTGATAAAGTAAAGGTATTAACCAATACAACAATGTCGACCGATGACATAAAAACCAAGCGGGTTACACCAGCCAACCAAGACAACACCTATAACATTAATCAAATGGAATTAGGTTTATATGGGAAATACAGGGCTATTTTATATAGAATTAACAAAGAATATTACGATTTACTAGAAACAACAAATCTAAACTCAAACGATATGACAAATCCACCAACCAATGTGACTAACGGCTGGGGCGTTTTCACATCAATGAGTACAGATACTGTTTATTTTTGGGTTTTAAAGAAATAACCAGTAACAATGAAAACATTCACCATTACATTTATGCTGTTTACGTATTAATATTATAGGGGAATCTTATCTATAGTATATTTGCTACTGTTTTCACGGGTTACTAATAGTTGTTTTTAAGGTCTGTCGATTTATTTTGGCAGGCCTTTTTTATAAACACTATTTTTCGTTATAAATCGACTGCATAAGCAATCCTGCAATAGTAAAACCAAAGATTGCTGTAATATGAACCAATGTTCCATTTATAACAGCTTTAGAACTACACCATTCATGATTAGCAAGCTCTGGATCTCCTTCTGCTATTTGTGATTTTGAACAAAGACATTTTTCAGTTCCACACGAAGATCCTGTTCCTTTATTTTCAAGAATTTCATCACTATATACACATTGAAAAGGTTTTGATGGCAATTCGCCTTTCCGAATTTGTTTTCGAATACGAGCAGCAAGAGGACATCCACTTACTTTCCAAAACTCTGCAACTCTTATTCTGGTCGGATCAATTTTTAGTGATGCTCCCATTGAAGAAAAGAAAACAGCATTTGTCTTTGTCGCTTGCCTGATAAGATATATTTTACTTCCAATACTATCAATTGCATCAATAATAAAATCAAAAGTATCAAGAGCAAATTCATCGTGAGTATCTTCGTTATATATTTTTTGTAATGATACAATATTAGCATGGGGATTTATTTCGAGTAACCGTTTTTTGAGGACCTCTGTTTTTACTTGTCCTATAGTTTCAACAGTAGCATGTAATTGTCGATTAATATTGGTTATACAAACTCGATCAGAATCAACCAATGTAAGATTACGAATACCTGAACGTACCAAACTCTCAGCACACCAGCTACCTACTCCTCCAACACCTATAATGATAACATGTTTTTGCTGTACACGGCTCATCATTTCATCACCCAAAAGTAATGCTGTACGTTGAAATATGCCCTTTTCTAAACCCATACTTCGCAAAGGTAAAAAATGATTATGACACCACAACAAAAAACCTGACAGCGAATGCTATCAGGTTTTTTGTATATCTAAGATTATTTGTTCTTAAACTTTCTTACCTTCAATGATTTTTGCTTCTATTTCGGCAGCCAATTTTGGATTGTCTTTAAACAATTGTTTCACAGCATCACGTCCCTGTCCGATTTTTTCAGTTCCATAACTATACCAAGATCCACTTTTTTTAATAACTTCCATCTCAGCACCAACATCAACAAGTTCGCCTATTTTTGAGATTCCCTCACCAAAAATCATATCAAATTCAGCTTGTTTAAAGGGAGGTGCAACTTTATTTTTCACCACTTTCACTCTTGTGCGATTACCGATCACAACTTCGCCATCTTTTATCTGACCAATACGACGAACATCAATTCTAACCGAAGCGTAAAATTTTAAAGCATTCCCGCCTGTTGTCGTTTCAGGATTTCCAAACATTATTCCAATTTTATCGCGAAGCTGATTTATAAAAATAACACATGTATTTGTTTTATTAATACTTCCCGTTAGTTTTCTTAATGCTTGCGACATCAAACGAGCTTGTAGTCCCATTTTCGAATCGCCCATATCGCCTTCTATTTCTGCTTTTGGTGTTAATGCAGCAACAGAATCAATTACTATAATATCAACAGCTCCCGAACGAATTAAATGGTCGGCTATTTCCAGTGCTTGCTCACCATTATCTGGTTGTGAAATTAACAGATTTGCAGTATCTACACCCAATTTCTCAGCATACGTTTGGTCAAATGCATGTTCGGCATCAATGATTGCAGCAATTCCTCCTGCTTTTTGTGCTGAAGCTATTGCGTGGATCGCTAGCGTTGTTTTACCTGATGATTCAGGTCCATATATTTCAATTACACGTCCTCGAGGATACCCACCAACACCTAATGCAAAATCAAGCATTAATGAACCGGAACTAATGCTTGGAATATCATCTACAGCATGATCGCTCATTTTCATTATTGCTCCTTTTCCATAAGCTTTATCGATCTTGTCGAGTGTTGCTTGTAACGCTTTTAATTTTTCTTCTTTTAGCTTTGCTATTGTATCTTCTGAAACAGCCATAATTATTCTCCTATTACGTTTAAAATTTGTTCTGAATGATTTTTTGTATCTACTTTATTAAATATATGGGTTATTACACCATTTTCATCTATAACATAAGTCTTGCGTAGAACGCCAAAATAGGTTTTACCATAATTTTTCTTTTCCCCCCAAGCCTCATATAGTTCAAGGATCTGATGTTCTGTATCACTAATAAGTGTTTGTCGTAAATGATATTTAACGATAAACGATTTGTGAGATACTTCTTTATCGGGGCTAACACCAACAATTTCGTATCCTTTCTGTTTCCACATATCAAGATTTTCACTTAAATTACAGGCTTCTGCTGTACATCCTGGTGTGTTGTCTTTGGGATAGAAAAACAGTATTAATTTTTTCCCTTTTTGATTTTCGAGCGAAAAGATTTCGCCTTTATGTGTTTTCCCTGTAAATAGTGGAGCCTTTTGTCCGACTTCTAACATATTCTTATTTTTAAAATTTAGTATTGATGTTATTTCTAAATATTGAATAAACGAATATATCACTTTATAAAATAACAAACAAATGTTCTTTCATTTTGTTTATTTTTCTTCAGAAACAAAAATTCAAACAGTATAATACAATTATCGAAAACTTAAAACCCACAGCTAAATGAAATATCAACATAATCAGCCTGAGTTTTGTTGGTATTAATATACAATCCGATGGATGGATTATATTTCTGATTATTAGCCGATTTTAATAAATAATAAGCTAATCCTGATTTAAGAGAAATCCAGCGTTTTAGTTCTGCCGATTCTAAATGTTCGTAATGCTCTTCAACATACAATTTCTGAAAAAATGGATTGTACAATTTTAAAGATGGTTCTATCAAAAAGCCTACTCTTCCAATTTGCCATTCATCACCTACAAAAATACTTCCAACCCAAGAATAAATTGATTCTTTACCCGGGAAACAGTTTTCACTAAGCATAAAATCATGATAGCTCGTAAAATATTTTGCACTTAGTCCTATTCTAAAATTATTTACAGCACCTATTTTTTTTGAAATATACGGAGCAATTATGTAGATTGGATATAATGGACCTCCACTTGGACTAACAGTTCCTGAGAATTGATGATACCCAATACCAACTCTGGCATTAAAAATAAAATTATTTTGTATATTGCTATTATCTTTTATACATTGATTAAAAACAAATGCCTTTGGATTGTAACGAATACCGATATTCCATGCTAAATCATTATAACCATAATTAGGAATTCCAATATGTCCTGAAGAAAAATGGAAAAGAGAATAACCTCCATTTATGGAAAAATGATGATTGAGTTTTAAAAAAGCATTGAAACTTAGATTCGTCATATTTGTAAAATGCGAACCAATAACAAGATTTTCGGGATTACTAACTTGATTATATGGTTTATTGAAATAAGCAAAACCCGAAGCAAACTTAAAAAATGCTCCCCAACGTTTTTGACCACGAATCTTTATCATCATATTTGGACAAATCCCGAAAGACAATCCCAAAATAGAATCATTTCCAAGATAATTATAGAAGACATTGAGACCTATATCAGGAAGACTATATGAATGATGCCAACGTTGAGAACCATCTGTTTGCCAAAGAACATTAAAACTAAAATAGTTACTGTGATCAACAATTGGACTTTTAGAATAAATTTTTATCATTTTACCTTGATAAAAATCTAATGCAAAACTTATATTTTTTATTTTATTTTTAACATTACTACTATCTGCTTGGGAAAATAATTGAAATGATAAAAGATTCTGTATAAAAACGAATGATAGGATAAATAAAAATCGCATAAAATCTTTTATTGGCAAACGTACAAAAAAAAACGATCACCTATAAAGGTGATCGTTTAACTATATCATATAAAAGCAAAAAAATAAAAAATACAAGCAACCTGCTAACCAACACTACACTAAATCAAACCCTCATTAAATTTAGCAATAAACAAGCCGCAACATGAAAAGAAAACCCCGCAGGTTGCTTGTAAATCTTCAATATCTTAAAAAGGCAGTAGCAAGAGAGAGAGAGAGAAAACATGAAAACAGGAAGGATATGAAAAATTACCGAGAAAACAACTATAGGTGCTACTGCCAATTTATTTTAATTTCTTACTTTTCAAAGATCAAGAACGAAGTATTTTATTCTTTATTTTACTCTACAAATATACAACATTGAGATATTCATTTACAAGGCTTTCACACTCAATTTTCAATTTATATTTGCTTAATATCAATAAGTGAAAGCCGTCTCTATTTATTAATATTTACAACATTGTTTCGTATTGCAAATAATACAAGTTTTATAGAATTTGAAGAACCTGTTTTTTCCAACAAATTAGCTCTGTGACGTTCTACGGTTCTTAAACTGATATTCAAAACTTCAGCAATTTCATAATTTGCCATACCTTTACAGATGTATGTCAAAACCTCTATTTCACGTTTTGAAATATTAACATTTGAAACGGTTGTCTTATTTTTAATAATCTTCAAAAGCAATTCTTGAGAGAAGAACGAATTTCCTTCGTAAACTTTATTTATTGCAATTTTCAATTCAGAACTATCGGCATCTTTTAAAATAAAGCCTCTCACTCCTATATCAATCATTGTGTTATAGTATTGTTCATCGTCATACATTGACAAGACTAAAACATTTAGATCTGGATATTTTTGTAACGCAATCGTTGATGCTTCAATACCATCCATTTCTGGCATTTTAATATCCATTAAAACTAAATCAGGTTTTTTATTTTCCAATAGTTTTAAGAACTCTTTACCATTTGAAGCTTCCCCTATCACTTCAAAATCTGCAATCTCACGAATTATGAAACTTAAACCGTCTCTGAATAATTTATGATCATCTACGATGATAACACTTTTCTTTGCCATAACTTTTTATTTTTTATTATTATTTTAATGGTTCTGTTTTTGTATTCAATTCAAATTCTACACCTTTTCCTATTTCAGAATCTATATGATAATCGCCATTTATAGCTTTAACTCTGCTTAAAATATTGAATAAGCCAAGACCTGTTTTCCGATCTTCCATCTGTTCCAATACATTGAAGCCTTTACCATTATCTTTAAAATGCAAAGATAAAACATTTTTATTAAATTGAAGCGATAATTCTATTCGATTTGCGTTAGAATGTTTTAATGTATTATTTAAAAGTTCTTTAAATATCCTATAATAGACGATTTCTATATTGTTTAAAAATCTGACATTATTACAATTATTTACAAATTTTACTTGTATTAGATCTTTCGCTATTGAAATTGTATTATTAAAGGCTGCAACCAATCCAAAATTTGAAAGGAGATGTGGACTTAATGAATTTGAGATTTCTCGAATACTTGTAATTGCTTGTTTTACGAGATCAGAAACGTGTGTGGTTATATATTCTATTTTTTGTTGATCTTTGGAATCTTTTACCAACGATAGATACATTTTCATACTGGATAAGAGCGGACCTATTTCATCATGCAGATCGACTGCTAATCTATTCCGTTCCTTTTCTTCTGTTTCCACAACGGTATTTAATAATTTTTGTTCAAACCTTTTTCTAAAAGAAATATTTTGAATAATAGTCAATACCAAAGATGATTCACCATACTGTATTATTTTGCTTTTTATTTCAATTGGAATGACTAATCCTACGACATCAAAAATTTCTGTTTCTATATTAAAGACTTGTTCATCATCTTTTATTTCATTTATACTTTTCTTAATATTTTTTCGATGTTCAGGATTACACATTTCATAGAAATTAGATTTTACCAATAGATCTTTATGTGTCCATCCGGTAATGCTCCTAAATTCTTCATTATAGTCAAATATTTTTCCATCATAATCATGAATAACAATTGCATCAGTGCTATTATTATAAATTTTTCGGAATTTTTTTTCACTATCCTGCAATGCTCTTTCAAATGACTTTCTTTCTGATATATCGGTATTAAAAACTAAAATACCTTTTATTTCATTTTGAATTTTAATGGGTGAAAGTACATTTTGAATATATTTTTTCCCTCCATTACTTTCATTTATTTGTATTTCAAACTGGACTTCCTTGCCTTCAAGCACATCAACAATTTTCGATAAACAACTATCGATTAGTTTATTGTCATACTTTCGTAACACATCTATTGACTGATGTGTAATATCGCCTAAGAGAATCTTTGAAACTTTATTTTGAATAAAACAGTAGTTTTTATCATCAAAAGCCCAAAAACCAAAAGGGATATTTTGAATGAGGGCATCAAATAGAGCTTGTTGCTCTCTAAATGTATGCTGATTATCATCCTTTTGTCTGATTATCATTTGAAGACGTTCATTTTCTTTTTCCAAAAAGTTTAGACGATCTTCTAAATTAATATTATTGTTTTTTTCTGTCATCCTAAATATATAAATGGACTAATCTTTCAATTGGAGATTGAATTATTATATCAATATCAATTTCGCTTGCTAATGCACATTCTAGCAAAATATCTTTAAAGATGAAAGCTACCGACCCGACACATCTCACTTTATAGTCGGAATAATTATCAAAAACTTTCACATGTTTATCTATAAATTCTAAAAAACATTCAGATACCATATATCTTATATATGGATGATTAACGGTTTCTTTTATAAAAAAAGTATATTGAGCCAAATATCTATTTGGGTTCGGCTTCCGATATACACTATCTAAAACAGTATCACGGGTTATTGGATATTTATCTTCAAGTAAGGTTTTCAAATCGTTAGGCAAATCATTATTTAAATACCTTTTTAATAAAGTTAATCCTAGATGAGCTCCGCCACCTTCATCACCTAAAATATACCCTAACGAAGGTGAATTTGATTCTATTTTATCCCCATTCCACAAACATGAATTTGACCCTGTTCCTAAAATAGTGGCTATACCTTTATCATTCTTAAATAAAGCTCTTGATGCTCCCACCATATCAGTTTCAACTATATTTTCGCTTAATGGGAATAAAAAACGTAGAGCTTTTCTTATGATTTCTTTCCTATCATTGGTAGCACATCCAGCTCCAAAAAATATTGTTTTTGAAATTACATTTCGATCTAATATGGGAGGAATTGCATGTAAAACTTCTCGCTTTATATCTTCAGTTGTAACAAAATAGGGATTTAATCCTGATGTACAGAAACTCTTGATTACCTGTTTATTATCTATTATTTGCCAATCGGACTTCGTTGAACCACTATCTACAACCAGTATCATTTAGATTTTCAATTAGATGAAATCAAATTTACATTAAAAACTTTTGCAAAAAAAACAAAAAAAACATTCTGTTGTACGCAACCTATTGTATATTTACACAATCTTTATGTTAATTTTAGAATAATTGGGTACTATTACAGAAATAATTGATGGTTGTAAAAGGAGGTCGGAAAAATTTCAGGCGGAATTATATAACATGTATTCTGGAAAAATGTTCGCTTTATGCCTTTATTATTCAAAAAACAGATGCGAAGCTGAAGATATTCTTCATGATGGATTTATAAGTGTTTTCCAGAACATTTCACAATTAAGAGATTATTCATTGATAGATTTTTGGGTTCGAAAAATATTTGTAAATTGTGCTCTTGCAAGATACAGAAAACAGAATTTATTACAATTTGAAGTAAACATTCCAGAAACAGATGAACCACTTTATTATGATAATATTATAGAACAAATATCAGCACAAGAAATTAGCTTAATAATTCAGACGTTGAGTCCTCAATATAGGATAGTCTTTAATTTATATGCAATTGAAGGCTATTCTCATAAGGAGATTGCTGACTTGCTAAGCATAACAGAAAGTACTTCAAAATCAAATCTTTCGAGGGCTCGAATTATTTTGCAGGAAAAAATTAAAAAAGAACATTTATTTTTTAGAAGTAAAGTTGCTTCGCTTAAATGAAATCAGAAAAAGAACATATTATAGATCGTATATCTCGAGAACTTTTAGAAGATTTTTCGGTAGAAGCACCCGAAGGAGCATTCTATTCTATCAAAAGAGACCTAAATACGCAATATAGAGAAAAACATAAACGTGTATTTCTCTATATTGCGGCATCTTGGGCAATAGTACTGTCCTTTGGATTAGGATATATGTATCGATCTTTTAGAATCTCTGATTCAAAACTAACAAAAAATACTATTGCTATTGATACCAAAAAGAGGGAATCAAATTCTTCAAAAAAGACAGATGTATCGTTTATCAATTCTAAGAGAAGTAAGGATATTATAAATTCTGTAAAAAAGCCAAATATCATAAAAACAAATAACCTTATTAAAGATAATAATTTGACCAGTAACAACAATGACATTCCTACAACAAATTCATTAGCGGGAAATTTATTACAATTAAACACAAAAGATTCAACCAAAGACTCAAATGTCGTTGTATTATCACACAAAGACAGTCTAAAACTTATCTATAAGTTTATATCATTATGCAGTAGTGGAATTACAAAAGATTCAGCAACAAACGAAAATGCTATTTTAGCATACCAAGCACCAATTCCTCCACTAGAAGAATCATCATCTACACGATTTTGGACAATTGCAGGAGGAATTACACCGATGATGGGTTTTGATTTAGCAGGAAATTCGACTCAGAAATATGAAACCAATCGCTTAAAAAGTAATGTTATTACTTCAGACCAGCAGTTACTATCAACAAAAGACATTAGTATTTCATATTCAACGGGATTATCCGTTAAACGAAACATTTCGGAAAAATGGAATATACGAACAGGACTGTGCTACAATAAATTATCGAAAGACAATACCGACATAAGCTACGTTGAAGTTCCCTTAATATGCGAATATCAATTAATAAATCATACGTTAAAATTATATTTCACCAATGGTTTTGGAGCTGGATTTAAACAAACAGACATTTATCCATTAGGAATGTCGGGGTTCTGCTTTATGTATCCATTAAATAAGATGGTAGACATCAACCTCGAACCGACTTATAAACACGTATTCGGAAAAGCTTGGACATACAAAGCTGATTACTATGGTATGATGGCAGGTTTTAGCGTTAAATTTTAGATAAATCCTATAAAATAGCAATCGACTTTCCATCGAAACTCATTTTTTGAGTACATTTACATTTTAATTTTTTGAATTTTAATTTTGGAACAAGAATCAACAAACTTCGACAGTGGAAAAGTACTACCATTAGTTGAAGATTTTTATACCATCCAAGGAGAAGGTTTTCATAGTGGGAAACCTGCTTATTTTATAAGAATTGGAGGTTGCGACGTTTGTTGTAACTGGTGTGATGTAAAAATATCATGGAATTCTAAATTCCACCCGGCAGTAGATACTGATGAAATAATTAGAAAAGCCCTTCAAACACCTGCAAAAGCTGTAGTTGTTACAGGAGGTGAGCCATTTATCTATCAGCTTGATTATCTTTGTACAGAGCTCAAAAGAAATGGAATAAGCACCTTTGTAGAAACCAGTGGTTCACATCCACATTCTGGTATTTGGGACTGGATCTGCTTGTCGCCAAAGAAAAACAAACCCCCACTCGAAGCCATTTTTCCCTTGGCAAACGAATTAAAAGTTATTATAGAAAAAGACCTAGATTTTAGTTGGGCCGAAGAAAATCGCAAAAATATTTCGCCCGATTGTAAATTATTTTTACAACCAGAATGGAGTGTATATGAATCAATTATTAGTAAAGTAGCCGATTATGTAATGCTGCATCCTGATTGGAATATATCGCTTCAAAGTCATAAATTCATGCATATACCTTAAATTATGAAGAATCTTATTCTACCATTACTTTTATTCGTTTCCTTTATTGTAAACGCTCAACCATTTGCAACTCAAAACAAAAAAGCGATAGAATTATACGAAGATGCCAAACGAAAATACTTGTTGACAGAATACGATAATGCAATCAAACCATGTAGTCAAGCAATAAAAAAAGACTCCAGCTTTGTTGAAGCTTATTATATGATGGCAGCGATTTACAAAGCAAAAAATGAACCTGACGAAGACATTCGCATCTTGCAACTTTGTGCAAAACGGAATGGAAGCATGTATCCCAAAGCATACTATCTTCTGGCAGCAGAACAATTAGACTATGGGAAATACGCAGATGCATCACAAACAATTGACATCCTAATGCAATATAAGCACGTTTTTAATTCTCATGATTTAGAATCTATAAATCAAATTAAGACACAGGTTGATTTCTGTTTATATCAATATAACCATCCGGTTCCGTTTAGTCCTATAAACATGGGGTCTGAAATTAATAGCCAATATGATGATTATGAACCTGCATTAACAGCCGATGGCGAAGAAATCATAATAACATGCTTACTACCGATAGATAAAAGCATGCAATATGCCGGAGGAAATTCAGTACAGGAAGACTTTTTCATTGCAAAAAAAGTAAATGGCAAATGGACACAAAGAACAGATCTTGGTCAACCGATAAACACACCAGGAAATGAAGGTGCACAATCAATCTCAGCCGATGGTCGAATTTTCTTCTATACAGCATGTAGCAGAATGGACAGCAAGGGAAGTTGTGATATCTATTACTCTATAAGAAAAGGAGGACAATGGAATACTCCTAGAAATCTGGGAAATCCCGTCAACTCAAGTTATTGGGAATCGCAACCAAGCTGTAGTGCCGATGGAAGAACAATTTACTATGCAAGCAATCGCCCAGGGGGTTACGGTCAAATGGATATTTGGGAAACACATATTGATGGCGAAGGAAAATGGACTTCACCTAAAAACCTAGGACCAAATGTTAATACTCCAGAAAATGAGCAATCTCCATTTATCCATGCAGATGGAAAAACATTATATTTTGCATCTTCAGGTCATTTAGGAATGGGGAAAATGGATATATATAAAACAGAAAAAGACAGTCTTGATAATTGGTCAAAACCTATAAATTTAGGCTATCCAATAAATACATGGAAAGACGAATCTGATTTGCGAGTTAGTGCAAATGGTTCCACAGCAATCATTTCTTCAAATAGAGAAGGAGGCTTTGGTGGTACAGATTTATATACTTTTGAACTTTATAAAGATGCAAGACCTAAAGAAGTAAGCTATGTAAAAGGAACTATTTTTGATGCAAAAACACTAAAAAAACTTGGTGCTATGTTTGAACTTATAGACCTTAAAACCGGAGATATCGTAATGACTTCATTTTCAGATGGCGTAACAGGTCGATTTCTTGTACCATTGACATTGAATAACGAATACGCTCTTAATGTATCAAAAGACGGCTATATGTTTTATTCAGAGCACTATAATCTACATCAAGATAGTTTGATGAAACCAATGGAACTCAATATTCCACTTCAACCAATCGAAACTGGAGGTACCGTAATTCTTGAAAACGTATTTTTTGACACAGATAAATACACATTAAAAGACGAATCACGAGTTGAATTGCAAAAGCTTATCGATTTTATGACATTTAACAAAGAAGTAAAAATTCAAATCAGCGGACATACAGATAATACTGGTGATAAGCAAAAAAACATTATATTATCAGAAAACAGAGCTAAAGCTGTAACCGAATACTTAATATCTAAAGGAATTATAAAAGATCGATTATCATACAAAGGATATGGCGATTCGAAACCATTAGTTCCAAACGATTCGGAAAAACATAAAGCGATGAACAGAAGAACAGAATTTATGATACTTTAAAATCATGAGTTATTTGCTTTATAGTTCCTTTTTTGCGTTATTTGTATAATGATTTTTAAAATCCTAGTATAATGAATTTCAGGCGAATATTACTAATTATATGTTTAACAATTTCATTGGGAAGTTGGTATCAATCATCAGCTCAAGGAGGTCAACTACTATCATCAAATTCAGTAAAAGCTCGTGGTTTTTTCGAAAGTGCCATGCGTCAATACCAGTCAAATCAATATGAAAGTGCCAAAAGTGAATTAGACAAAGCTTTAATTGAAGACTCTTCATTTGTTGAAGCTTTATTATTAAAAGCGGATCTTTGTGCTGTAACCAGAGATTTTGAAACTGAAATCTTGTGCTATAAAAAAGTGATTAAAATAAATCCACATTGCGAACCAAAAGTTTTTCTCAATCTAGGCGATGCTGAATATACGATAGGAAAATATAAAGAAGCAAAATTTGATCTTCAAAAAGCGATATTATCAACCGGACTTACACAAAAAGACAGAATAAAATTAAAATTTGCAATGCAACGAGTTGATTTCTCGTTAAAAGCCATTGCTAATCCAGTAGTATTCCAACCTGTAAGTTTAGGTAGTGCAATAAACTCGTCACTAAATGAATATTGGCCTTCAATTACTGCCGATGACAAAACCATGATCTACACAATTGAACTACCGGCAAATACAACCGATATATTAGGAAATATGAAAGGTCAGGAAGATATAATGATTAGCCATAAAACATCTTTAGGTCAATGGGAAAAAGCAACACCAATAAGTGATAAAATCAACACCCCAAAAAACGAAGGATCTCAAACAATCTCTGTGGACAATCGTTTATTATTTTTTACATCCTGTAACAGACCCGATGCAATTGGTCATTGTGATTTATACTTTACAGAACGCGACAGCTCCGGCTGGCAAGTACCTGTAAATGCTGCACGACCGATTAATTCAAATGCATGGGATTCTCAGCCAAGCCTTGCTTCCGATGGAATGACTCTGTATTTTGTCAGTAATCGTCCGGGAGGCAAAGGTGGAATGGATATTTGGAAAACAACATTAACCGAAAGCGGGACATGGGGCGAACCGGTAAATTTAGGTGATAGCATAAATACTCCAGGAGAAGAAATGTCACCATTTATCCACCCGGACAACAATACATTATATTTTTCATCGGATGGACATGTTGGTCTTGGTGGTCAAGATATTTACATGGCAAAAATGAAAAAAGATAAAACATGGGGAAAACCTGTAAATCTAGGTTATCCAATAAATACATTTAACGACGAAACAGGTCTTGTTGTCAATGCACAAGGAACTATGGCTTATTTTGCAAGCGACAGAATTACAAAAAAAGGAAAAGATATTTTCACATTTTCTCTTGACAAAAGATTTCGTCCAGTTGTCGTTACGTACGTAAATGGAGTAATTATTGATTCAGATACCAAAGAAGAAATTAAAGCTGACTTCGTTTTAAGCGACTTGGAAACTGCTGAAATCATTGCTAAGACAAGCTCTATTAAAGGAACTGGCGAGTATTTACTTTGTTTACCGGTAAATCGTGATTATGGATTAAGCGTTTCAAAAAAAGGCTATTTGATGCACTCAGAGAATTTCTCGTTGACTAGTCCAACGGATACAATCAAACCATATAATATTGATATTTCTCTACAAACCATAAAAGTTGGTCGTAAAGAAATTTTAAGAAACGTATTTTTTGATATAGACAAATATGAATTGACCAAACAATCAAAATCGGAGTTAAACAATTTGATAAAATTTTTAATTCAAAATCCAGAAACGGTTATCGAAATCGGCGGTCATACGGATAATTCGGGGAGTGAATCACACAATGACTCTCTGTCAGAAAATAGAGCAAGAGTGGTATATCAGTATTTAATTGATAAAGGGATAAATAAGACACGATTATCATACAAAGGTTATAGTTCAACTATTCCTGCGTCGACCAATGAAAACAGTCGTGGACGTTCGCTGAACCGCCGAACAGAATTTAAAATCATTGATATAAAAAAAGATTAAGCATCAAGCTTTTAAAAACAAAAGAATGTCAATAATTACATTGATAACCGATTGGGGAACCGACGGTTCATACGTTGGAACAATGAAAGGTAAAATACTTTCATTAGGACACGATCTCTTGATTGTTGATATTGCAAATGACATAAAGCCTTACGATAAAATACATGCTGCCTATATTTTGCGTAATTGTTATACAATTTTCCCAAAAGGAACAATTCATATTTTAGGTGTTGGAGGAAATCTTGAAAACCAAAAAGCTGAATTTGTAGCTTTCGAGCACAACGGCTATTTTTTCATTGGGAAAAATGATGGGATATGGGGATTGGTCTTTGATGAAATACCACAAGAAATATATAGTTTTTCCAATACCAACACAGAAGGTCAAACCATACATGGATTTCCCGAACTTATAGTTTACTCGTCTATTATTGACGCAATTAGTAAAACGAAAACACTTAATAATATTGGTACTCCAATAAAAAAACTCTTTGTTCGGCACCGACAATTACCGACAGTCAACTCAAATAGTATTATTGGTGAAATAGTTTTTATTGATAATTATGGGAATGCTATTACAAATATTTCAATAGATGATTATAATAGAGCTCACAACGGACGTCAATGCAAAATACATATTGCATCTTTGAGAAATATTATTTATCAAATAAACTCATCATACGAACAAACCGAAAGAGGCGAAATATTGGCTATTTGGAGTTATTCCGGTTTTTTAGAAGTAGCAATAGCGAATGGATCGGCAAAAGATTTATTGAATCTGTCAGTAAGTAATTCTGTCAGGATAACCTTCATCGATGAATTTTCGGAAGCACAACTCACAGCTCAAGCCAAATCAACATTATTTTAAAATTATGGACGAAACATTAGCATCATTTCAGAAATTGCTCAACATTATGGACGAACTTCGTACAAAATGTCCTTGGGATAAAGAACAAACTTTTGAAAGTTTACGAAACTTAACCATAGAAGAAACCTACGAATTGGCTGATGCAATTCTTCAAAAAGATTTAAATGAAATCAGAAAAGAACTGGGCGATGTTCTGTTACATATTGTTTTTTATTCAAAACTTGGTTCTGAAACAGGTTCATTTGATATGAAATCAGTTATTGATGGACTTTGCGATAAACTAATCTACCGCCATCCACACGTCTTTGGAAACGAAACTGTTGATAATCAAGAACAAGTCTTGGGACGATGGGAACAATTGAAAATAAAAGAAAATAAAAAAAGCGTATTATCTGGCGTTCCTAATTCACTACCGGCAGTAATAAAAGCTGCTCGGATGCAATCAAAAGCCCGTGCTGTAGGATTTGACTGGAAAAACAAAGAAGATGTTTGGAATAAAGTGGAAGAGGAACTAAACGAACTTAAACACGAGATCACAACAAACGAAAGTCAAGAAAAAATTGAAGGAGAATTTGGTGACTTTATGTTTTCTTTAATAAATATGGCACGTTTATATAACATTGAGCCGGAAACAGCTCTTGAAAGAACAAATATAAAATTCAAACGCAGATTCGAATATCTCGAATCAAAAACTATTGCACAAGGGCGGAACTTAAAAGACATGACACTCACTGAAATGGATGTATTTTGGAATGAAGCAAAAGCTTTAGAGGGAAAATGAGTTTCTACAAAGCCTCTTTAATGGCAACCAATTGTTGACGAATAGTCTTTAATTTTTCGGCAACTTCCATTGAATGGTCGGCACTATCTTTATTTTCCTTAAGTTTTTTGCGAGCTCCGTCAAGTGTTAATTTTTGTTCTTTTACCAGATGAAATATGACCTTAAAATTTTGGATATCTTTTGCCGTAAACAGTCTATTTCCTTTTGCATTCTTTTTGGGTTTTATGATGTCAAACTCCTTCTCCCAAAATCGAATTAACGATGCATTAACATCAAACATTTCAGAAACTTCGCCGATTGAGTAAAATAATTTTTCAGGTTTTAATTCAGTATTCATCATTGTATTGTTATGTAATGAAAAAACAAAGGCGTTGATTTGCAACGCCTTTATAAAGAAATGCTTATTTCAAAAGGTCCTTCTCAGCTTGAATCCAATTTTCATGTTCATTGTGATTCCCTGTCTTTAAGAAAATTTCATATGCCTTTTGACGAATTTGCTCGTGTGTAGGTTGCGATTTTTGTTTCACAGTTTTTGGAGCTGATTCTTTTGTTGCTTTTGCAGAAGCAGCTTTTGGTGCTTCTTTCACTTCAGATTTAGTTTTAGTTGCCATATTGTTTGATTTAAAGGTTCTATGATACTATATTTTTGTTACACAAACACAAATATAATAATTAAAATATAAAAACATGCATTGCATAAAGAAAAAGCATAAACAGGAAATTAACAATATCTTTTACTATCTTATTTTTGATTTATTATAAAAGGATTTACTAGACTCCAAAACGGTATTTATGAGTTGGGGCTCTAATCGAGCATTATTAATCGGATTTAAATGACTATCTGTTATATCGTATGTGCCATCGGATCGAACGGTGATCAATCTCTTAGGCTGAATTATAGCAAAATCATCATTACTAGAAACCAATAACCAATTACGGTGACTGGTATTATAAAGATTTTTACCATAACTATAATCAGTTACTGGATTTTTACAATTAAAGACATTTTGCAAAATTGTAGGGACAATATCGTAATGACTTGTCCAATGATTATATACTTTATGTTGACATTCTGGCGTATAAATAATTAAAGGAATGTGCAATTGTGATGCCGAATAATTACTATTGTGACCCCAACAATTCTTTTTATTATCGTTAAATTCTTGTGCATGATCTCCCGTTATTATTATCATGGAATTTTTTAATAGTCCTGAATTCTCCATATTGTTTAAGACAATTCCAATTAATGAATCAACATAGTAAGATGCATTTTTATATAAATTAAGCATCGGTGCTGGATCTGAATTATTATTTAAACATTCATATTTTGGATATTCCCATTCAGGTTGAAAAGGGCCTTTAAAACTCTTTGGATGAGAAAAGGCATGCAGTGCATCATAGAATAAAAAAGCCATCAATGGATTGCTTGCTTTTGTTTTGTTTCTTTTATTTATATAAGAAATCCAATTTTCTGATAATTGTTTATCACGATTGTATGCCTTTTGACCTTTAGTATCGACAACAAGATTTGGCACATTTTTAAAAACGGTTCGATCGAATGGTGGACTCACAAGCGAAGCACTTGTATATGTTCTAATGGTATATTTCATTTTGAGAAGTTCATCAATCAAAACTGGACTTGTTTTATGTGCTTCAATATCGTTCCAATATATACCTGGTATACTATAAAACAACGAAAAGACTCCAGTACGGGTTCCATTACTACCGCTAAAATGATTATTAAAGATATCACAACGCTTCGAAAAATTATAAATATTGGGCATAGACGTAGAATCGAAGGCTTTAAAATACCACGAATCTAAGAGTATAATAATGATATTGCGATTCTTTGTGTTTTGACATACGATATGATGTTTGGGGTAGTTAAAATCTGATGATTTATTAACACCTATAAAAACATGTTGTGCAAGATTTGTTCTATCAACTATTCTAAGTTTTAGAAACAAACAGTCAGCTTTTAATGGGAAATAGAGAGGATAATAGCGTGACGATTTTGTTATTGGAGTATACCCAGCAGCATAAGCCCAAGCATACAGCAGATTACCACCCAACATCATTACAAAAACACATCCCAGAAATAGCCAAACCTTTGTTAATTTCTTTTTATTAAGAAAACGAAATATTAGATAAGAGAATAAAAGGGAAATTGCTAACATTCCTAATAAAATAGCGAACAGAAGAATATATTGCTTTATACTAAATTCAAAAATCTGAGTTGCAGCTCCACCAAATATTAAATCCAAAACATATTTATTAACATGAAAGTGGTAAAGATCAAACGAATAAGTATCAATAAGTAATAACAGAGAACCAATTGCCGAAACAATTCCAGCCCAAATCCATGTTAATGTTTTATTAGGATATATCATTATTACGGGGAAAAACGCAAGAGCATAAATCATAAACGACAATAAAACAAAATGACTTATTGTTGTTATTAAAACATATAGAATAGAAAGTCCACTTGAAATATCTGATGTAGATTGAAAATATCGACTACCAATAAGCAGAATAAAAACAGTGTTGAATAAGAAGAAACAAGCACCCTGCTTTAAAGCATGTATTCGCGATTGCATATTTTATTTATTTGACAGACAAATATACTTTAAAAAATAATCAAATAGATTAACGATGAATTAAGATATGAAATTGCAATTTAATGAGATGGAAATAAAGCGTTCTTTTTTATACATGTACTTTTTTTGTTATAAAAAATCAAAAAACAGATAAAATATATTTCATTTCGTTTCGTTATTGTGTAAGTTTGCAAGTCGTATAAATCGACTTGATAAAAGAATTTATTTACTAAAAATTACAATAAAAGTATGCAAAGCGAAAGTTCAGTAACCAGTTATGTAAACATTAACGAGCTTAATGCCCGCATCCAACAGGAAAGTGCTTTTATCGATGCACTGCAATTGGAAATGAATAAGGTAATTATCGGGCAAAAACACTTAGTAGAAGGCTTGTTGATTGGTCTTTTGTCTAACGGACATGTTTTATTAGAAGGTGTTCCCGGATTGGCAAAGACATTAGCCATAACAACCTTAGCTAAAACCATTAGTGCAAGTTTTAGCCGTATTCAATTCACACCCGATTTATTGCCCGCCGATATTATCGGTACTTTAATTTACAGTCAAAAGAACGAAGAATTTGTTATAAAGAAAGGACCTATCTTCGCTAACTTCATTCTTGCTGATGAAATAAACCGTGCTCCTGCTAAAGTACAAAGTGCATTACTCGAAGCGATGCAGGAAAGACAAGTAACAATCGGAAGTGAAACCTATAAACTTGTTGAACCATTTCTTGTTTTAGCAACTCAAAACCCAATTGAACAAGAAGGAACCTATCCACTTCCAGAAGCTCAAGTTGACCGATTTATGATGAAAGTTGTTATTACTTATCCAAAGAAAGAAGAAGAGCAACAAATTATTCGTGAAAACCTAGCAAAATCATTTCCAACGGCAAACACAATCCTATCACCCGAAGCTATTCTGAACGCTCGTAGCGTGGTAAAAGATGTCTATATGGATGAAAAAATTGAAAAATACATTGTAGACATCGTTTTTGCTACTCGATTCCCGGCCGACTACAAACTTTCAAAATTCATTGGTCTTATTTCATACGGAGGTTCTCCACGTGCATCTATCTGTTTGGCTCAAGCTGCAAAAGCCTATGCATTTATCAAACGAAGAGGCTACGTTGTCCCTGAAGATGTTAGAGCAGTCTGTCATAATGTACTTCGCCATCGTATTGGATTAACCTATGAAGCTGAAGCTGAGAATATTTCGACTGAAGATATTATCACAGAAATACTAAACACCGTTGAGGTTCCTTAGTAGCATAGTTTTGAACGTTTATACAAATAATTATAAACAGTAAAGATTGTGGAAACAGCTGATTTATTAAAAAGAGTACGAAAAATCGAGATAAAAACTCGAGGATTAACGAATAATATTTTTGCAGGCGAATATCACACGGCATTCAAAGGACGAGGAATGGCATTTAGTGAAGTGCGTGATTACCAGTATGGCGACAACATTCGTGATATTGATTGGAATGTTACAGCCCGATTTAATCGCCCATTCATTAAGGTTTTTGAAGAAGAAAGAGAACTTACCGTAATGCTTTTAATAGATGTTAGTGGTTCTCGAAATTTTGGAACCAATACTCGGACAAAAAAAGATCTGATAACCGAAATTGCGGCCGTTTTATCATTTTCTGCAATTCAAAACAATGATAAAATTGGCGTTTTATTATTCAGTGATAAAATTGAAATGATAATTCCGCCAGCAAAGGGTAAAAAACATATACTTCGAATCATTAGAGATTTAATGGGTTTTGAACCGAAAAGTAGCGGAACTAATATTTCTGTAGCATTACGACACCTGACCAACCTTATAAAAAAGCGATGCACGGCTTTCATCATATCAGATTTTATAGACGATTCATTTTCAGATGCATTGTCTATTGCTAATAAGAAACACGATATCATAGCACTTCATGTTTATGACAAACGTGAACTTGAATTGCCTTCAATGGGTTTGTTGAGAGTCAAAGATGCCGAAACAGGTAAAGAAGCTTGGATTGATACGACAAGCCGTACGGTTCGGAAAGTTTACGATAAGAAAGCAAAAGAAGCAATGCTTAAACTTGAGGAAAACTTCAAACGATGTGGAGTTGATGTAGCCAACCTTCCAACTGATGGCGATTATATCATTCCATTGATGAATTTATTTAAATGTAGATAGCGATAAATATGAAAAGATTAATAATAATCAGTTTATTGTTTATAAGTGTTTTGAACACATATTCTCAAAGTTTAAGTATTGAAACATCGCTCGATTCAAATAAATTACTGATTGGAGACCAAACATATCTAACATTAAAAGTTACCGTTCCGCGGAACAACAAGTCAGAAATTGTTTTCCCTAAATATGCCGACACTGTAATAAAAGGTGTAGAATTGGTAACCATGTCAAAAATCGACACTATTTCAAAAAATGAAAGCGTCTACATTTTACAACAAAAATACACAATCACAAGTTTTGATAGTGGTAGCTACACATTCAAAATAGGTCCATTTGTTATTAATGGCAAAGATTCAATGTTTGCAAACCCAATTAATTTATATGTAAATACATTAAAAGTTGACACGGCAAAAGATATGAAAGATATAAAAGCACCATATAAAGCACCTTTGGAATGGGTCGAAATATGGCCATGGTTACGTTGGTTTTTATTAGGATTAGTAATTATAGCAATATTAGTTTATCTCCTTCGGCATTACTTTAGCAAAGCTGATGATTACGAATCTGAAAAAACGCAGGAATCTCCATACACGATAGCTTTCAGAGAACTAGAACGACTCAAAGACGAACAACTCCTAGAAAGTGGGAAAATAAAAGAATATCACAGTCGATTGAGCGATATTATTCGTGCATACATAGAAAAACGTTTTTCGGTCATAGCATTAGAATTGACATCAGACGAGGTTCTCAATATTTTCAGGGATACCGATTTAGTAAACAGCGAACTATTTAATCAGATGAAACAGATTTTCAAAGTCGCTGATTTAGTAAAATTTGCAAAGCATATCCCTTTAGAGAACGAAAACGACTTAAGTTTGAAAAACGCATATTCTTTTATTAATGAAACCATGATTTTAGTAGAAAAACCAAACGTTGAAGAAAATCAAAAACAAGAAGATTCTAACGAATCGAAATTATAAGTTTAGAATTATAAATTGAATCATAATATGAACATTACTTGGGGAAGTCCTGAATATTTCTGGCTTTTACTTATCATCATTCCTTTAGTGGGATGGTATATTTGGCGTGGAAATCGCGATTATGCATCCATACAAGTATCATCGCTTCGCGAATACGGAGAATTACCTTTTACATGGAGAAACTATCTACGTCATTCAATTTTTGCACTTAAAATTGGTGCTTTAGCTTTATTAATCGTTGCATTAGCTCGTCCACAATCTTCAAAAAGTTGGGCAGATTCAACAACCTATGGAATAGACATTGTAATAGCACAAGACGTTTCCAGTTCGATGCTTGCCGAAGATTTAAAACCCAATAGATTAGAAGCTGCAAAAAACGTTGCAAAACAATTTATATCCGGACGCCCTTATGATCGTATTGGACTAGTAGCTTTTAGTGGCGAAAGTTTTACACAATGTCCAATAACATCAGACCACGCTGTACTAATAAATCTTTTTAGAGATGTTAAATGTGGAATAATCAACGATGGTACAGCAATTGGACTTGGTTTGGCAAACGCCATCACTCGATTACGTGACAGTGATGCAAAAAGCAAAGTCATCATTTTGCTTACCGATGGAGAAAATAATCAGGGAGACATTGATCCGGAAACAGCAGCTCAAATAGCTCAAAAATATAATATCAGAGTTTATACTATTGGAGTTGGGACAGAAGGGACAGCCCCCTACCCCTTTGACACTCCCTATGGAAAACAATATCAAAATATTCCGGTTCAAATAGACGAAGCCTTATTGAAAGACATAGCCCGAACAACCGGAGGTGCATATTACAGAGCAGAATCAACATCGAAACTACAAGCTATTTACAAAAAAATCGATAAACTGGAAAAATCGAAAGTCGAAATACAACAATATTCTAAAAAAAATGAAGAATTTTTACCTTATGTATTGGTTCCTGCTGTCTTAATTTTTCTCAGTTTATTATTAAAATATACCATCTTTAGAAACATACCTTAAAGCATACGAATAATGGAATTGTTTAGATACGTACATCCCGCATATTTGATGGCATTATGGTCAATACCAGTATTTGTCGGTCTTTTCATATTAGCTCTCATATTTAGAAATAGAGCAATGAAAAAATTTGGAGATATGGCTATCATCTCCGCATTAATGCCAGATGTAACAATTGTTCGACTGATAATTAAATTTATTCTTTCATTAGCTGTTTTTATTTTAATAATCATAGCATTAGCTCGTCCACAATTTGGATCTAAGCTTGAAAAAGTTAAACGACGTGGAGTAGAAGTGATGGTTGCTCTTGATATTTCAAACAGTATGAAATGCGAAGATATTGCCCCAAACCGACTTGAACGTTCAAAAATGGCAATATTAAAACTAATAGAACAAATGCAAAACGACAAAATTGGAATCATTATTTTTGCCGGAGATGCATATACACAATTGCCAATGACAGCCGATTACGGAGCTGCAAAACTATTTTTGAATACCATTAAACCAAATTTTATTGAAGAGCAAGGAACTGCAATAGGGAAAGCTCTTGACTTAGGATTATCGTCATTTACCGAACAATCGGAAGTGGGAAAAGCAATCATTGTTATATCCGACGGCGAAAACCACGAAGACGACGCTGTTGCAAAAGCAAAAGAATGTCAAGCAAAAGGCATAATTGTTCACACCATTGGAATGGGAACTCCAGAAGGACGCCCGATTCCAATAGTTCCAAATGGAAATGAATATTTAAAAGATAATCAAGGAAATGTGGTGGTAACAGCTATAAACGAACAAATGTTAAAAGAAATAGCTGTTGCCGGTAATGGAATGTACGTTCGAGCTTCAAATTCAAGTGCTGGACTTGACATCCTGTATAATGAGATAAACAAAATGAATAAAACTGATATTGAATCGAAAATATATACAGACTACGAAGAAAAATTTCAGATATTCATAGCTATTGCTATTTTAATTTTAGTGATAGAACTTATTATTATTGAACGCAGAAACAAATTGATAAAACGCATTAAAATATTTGAAATCAAAACTAAAAATTAATTAAAATGATTAAACATATTGTAATCTGGAAACTAAAAGAAGAGGCTGAAGGTAAATCAAAAGTCGAAAACGGATTGAAAATGAAACAACTACTCGAAAATTTAGTAGGAAAAGTTTCAGGCATAGTTAGTCTACATGTTGGATTAAAAACAGCAGAATCGCCAGCCAATAGCGATGACGTTATTCTTGTTAGTGAGTTTAAAACTTGGGCTGATTTAGATTTTTATGCAAATCACCCCGAACACCTAAAGGTTGGCGAGTTTATTAAAAAAGTTGTTGAAAAACGTTCTGCTGTCGACTATATCCAATAATCTGGAAGAACACGCAGAATAAAAACCATTTATATTTTAGGTTTTAAAGCGTTTTAAAATAAAAAAAAGTACAGAAACTATGAACAGGATTTTGCTATTTGGAATATTACTAACATCTTCCATGTTGCTACATGCACAAGAGGAAAATTCTCTTGTTCGTCAGGGTAATGACAAATATATTCAAAAGAAATACGAAGATGCTCAGATTGATTATCTTGCAGCACTCGACAAAAACACTGATTCATTTAAAGCACGATTCAATTTATCAGATTCATATTACAAACAAAAAAAATATGAAAACGCTTTAAAAGAACTAAGTTTCTTAGCAAATAACGAAAAAGACAAAGTACGCTTGGCTAGCGTTTATCACAATATTGGTAATTGTTATTTCAAAATGGGCAAACTTAATGAAGCAGAAGATGCTTATAAAAAGGCATTAAGGAATAATCCCAAAGATATGGAAACAAAATTCAATCTTGCCTTCGTAAAACGGAATAAGAACCAAGGAGGTAAGGGCGATTCAAAAGATAAAAAACAAAAGGATAAGGACAAAAAAGATCAACAGAAGAAACAAGATCAAAATAAGCAGGATCAGAAAAAAGACGATCAACAGAAACAACAACAAAGTCCAAAACCACAAAATAAATTAAGTAAAGAAGATGCTGATCGAATGCTTGACGCAATGCAACAAGACGAAAAGAAAACACTAGAAAAGATGAAGGAACAGCCTAAAACAAAGGCTAGAAGCATGAAAATTGAAAAAGCGTGGTAATTATTAATTAAGATTTTACAATAAAAACATATCGTATTTGCAAAATCATAAAAAGAGGTTTACAATGAACATTAAATATCTAATAACCATCGTTCTATATGGTTTACTACTACAAGGATTTTCACAAAGCGTTAGCTTTACTGCCGAATCGGAAAGAGCAGTATCTGTAGGAGATAGATTTCGATTAACATTTACTGTTAATGCCGAAGGTTCTGGTTTTAGGGCAGCACCGTTGCCTGATTTCAATGTATTATCAGGTCCCAACACCTCACAAAGCACAAGCATGTCGATAATTAACGGCAAAATGAGCCAGAGTATGGCCATCTCATACACCTATATTTTAGAGGCTGTTCGAGAAGGAAAATTTACTGTAAATCCAGCTCAAATCACCGTTGGTGGAAAGGTATATAAAAGTAATGCACTTACTATTCAAGTTGTTAAAGGAAATGCACCACCACCAACAGCTCAAGGACAAAAAAATGGAAATACAACAGACAATACCGTTGGAAACGAAAATTTATTTGTGCGAGTAGAATTAAGCACGAAATCGGTTTACGAAGGAGAACCAATTGTTGCAACAATCAAGATTTTTGTAAAGCCAAAATCAGGTTTACGACTTTCACGTTTCGGCGAATTTAAATTTCCTTCGTTTACCGGATTTTTTTCTCAAGTAATAGAAGAACCAAAACAAATTTCACTTGAAAGAGAAGCTCTAAATGGTCAAATCTACGATGTCGGATTATTTAAAAAAGTACTTTTATATCCACAAATGAGTGGCAAACTGACTATTGATCCATTCATGGTTGAAACATTTTATGGGAAACCTGTGGGTCGTGATTTTTTTGGGCAGTTTGTTTATGATGAAGCATCTAAAAAGCTAACAACACCAGCTACCTCAATAATCGTTAAGCCACTACCAGGTGGAGCTCCTGCAAGTTTCGGCGGGGCTGTCGGCTCTTTTGGATTATCAGTTGGCGTTAATAAAACCAAAGTTAAAGCAAACGAAGCCATATCCTTAAAATTGAAGATTAATGGAACAGGGAATTTAAAATTAGCCGACCATACAAAACTAACATTTCCAGCCGATTTCGAATCATACACACCAAAACTAAGTACTGATATAAAAAATACAACAGCAGGGTCTTCTGGATCAAAGACTTGGGAATATTTAATTATACCTCGTCATCCCGGGACGTTTACAATACCTGCAGTAAAGTTTGCATATTTTGATACTAAAAGTCAAAAGTATAAAGAACTATCTTCAGATAACTTTGTCATAACAGTAGAAAAAGGGAATCCGGCAGACAATCAAGGTGCGGTAGTTCAAGGTTTTACAAAAGAAGATGTGAAATTTTTAGGAAGTGATATTCGTTACATAAACACAAAAGATTTATCAATTGAAAAAAGAGGTACACTCCTTTTCGGAAGTTCTCTCTTATGGATATTGTATTTACTCCCTCTTATTGGCTTATTAATAATTGTTATTGTCAGGAGGAAACAAATAAAAGAAAACAGCAACTGGAAAATGGTTCGGAATAAACAAGCAAATAAAGTTTCGAAGACACGCTTAAAACAAGCCACGCATTACATGCGCGACAATAAAGACGCTGCCTTTTACGAAGAAGTTATGAAAGCTTCATGGGGATATATGAGCGACAAACTAGGTATTCCATTATCTGAATTAACAAAAGACAATATTATTGAGGCATTAGATAAAAAGAATATAAATCCAGAATTAGGATCTCGACTTGTAAAACTTCTTGATCAATGCGAGTTTGCCCGCTTTGCACCGACAGCAATGCAAACAAGTAAAGAAGATTTGTATACAGAAGCAGAATTTTTAATCAACGAATTTGAAAGGGTATTATAATATGAAAAATAAAAAAGCATCGGCTTCCATTATAGTTGTTGTAGCATTCATATTAGCTACAATTCAATCGTTTGCCGGAAATTCCAGCGATTCACTTAAGCTAGCAAACGACTTTTATGCTAAAAAACAATACGAAAAAGCTCTTCCAATATATCTAGCATTAAACAAAAGTGGTTACGAATCTACAACATTATATTACAATACAGGATGTGCTTATTTCAAGACAAATAATTTTGTAAAAGCAATTCTATTCTTTGAACGAGCATTAGTCTTGGATCCCAATAATGATGATATAAAATTTAATCTCGAAGTAGCAAGAACCAATCAGGTTGATAAACTTGATGTTATTCCTGATTTTTTCTTAACAAATTGGGTAAAATACGTTGCCGGTATATTTTCATCAAATACATGGGCATTATATGGCGTATTATTCTTCATTATAACATTGTCATTTTTATTCTTATTCTTTTTTGCAACTGCAGTTACATCGAAAAGAACATATTTTAGTTTGGCTATTTTAATTTTGTTATTTTCTTCCATTTCTCTTTGGTTTTCATCAATACAAAAGGAACGTATGACGGTTAGAACTACAGCAATAGTCATTACACCATCAATCACAGCAAAAAGTTCACCTGACGATGCAGGAACCGATCTCTTTCTGATTCATGAAGGTTTAAAAGTAACTGTAATTGAAAAAGTTGCCGGATGGATAAAAATTAAATTAAGCAATGGTTCTGTTGGCTGGCTAAAAAAATCAGATATTGAGGTGATATAATCAAATCTTTAATTATCACGTTCAATTATTTGATTGGATAATAGTTTACTTGCTTTATTCCAGTCAGAACAAGCACCATCAACATCATGCAAATTATTTCTGGCATTTCCTCGATTAGTATAAGCCTCTATATATCCGGGTTTTAATTTTATTGCGACTGTAAAATCGACAATGGCACCCTTATAATCATTAATAATACTTTTTACGTTAGCCCTATAAAAATAGGCTTCTGCATTTTTAGGATTTAACTCAATCGCACGATTATAATCAGCAATCGCTTCTGTATATTCTTTCAAATTATTTTCAGCGTTTCCTCTATTAATATAGGCTTCGGCATATTTTGCATTTAATTTGATTGCTTTATTATAATCAATCAAAGCACCAACGAATTCATTTAAATTATACTGAGCATTTCCTCTATATAAAAATATTTGAGCACTATCGGGATGTAACTCCAATGCCTTATCATATTCTATAATTGCTCCTTTATAATCTTTCATTTTTGCTTTCGATTGTCCTCGAGTAAAAAAGTCCAATTGTGAAAATCCTGAAATATATATCAAAGAAAATACAACGATACAAACGAACTGTTTCATCACCTTCAATTGCTTTACTTTCCGATACAAAAATTATGGAATATAAAACCTAAAGTTTCATCATTAGTTATTTGACCTGTAATACTTCCAAGATAATATAACACTTGTTTAATATCTATAGCTACAAGGTCTCCCGAAATACCATTATTCAGGTCATTTTCGACATTCACAATACTTTCCAAAGCATGAGATAGGGCTTCATAATGACGAGCATTAGTAACAACTGAATCAAATTGGTTTAACAGCCCACGATTAACAGTTTCGACCAAGAGCTCTTTCAATTTATGAATATGAATACCTTGCTTGGCTGAAATTGCAACAATTTCCAAAGTCTTATTTTTTTCTTGCAATGTTTTTTCCAGAGACTCAAAATTATTCTGTTCTACAATATCGATCTTATTTAATAGTAAAAAAACCTGCGACAAAGATTGCATCTTAGATTTCACATCATCCAAACGAATTTGAATCATATCAATCGTATCTTTTATATCAACCAATAGGAATATTATAGATGCCTCCTTAATTTTTTCAAAGGACTTTTTGATGCCAAGATTTTCGATAATATCTGTTGTACTACGTATTCCTGCAGTATCTATAAATCGGAATAATAGACCTTGAATAATCAAACAATCTTCAATTGTATCACGAGTTGTCCCTGGAATTTCGCTTACAATTGCCCGATCTTCATTCAACAATGCATTTAAAAGTGTCGATTTTCCAACATTCGGTTCTCCAACAATTGCAACAGAAATTCCATTCTTTACAGCGTTTCCAGTAGAAAAAGATTCAACCAATGCCGATAGTGTTTTTTTTATTTCATTACATAAGGCAATCAACATTTTGCGATCCGCAAATTCAACATCCTCTTCACTAAAATCGAGTTCCAATTCAATGAGTGATGAAAATCGAAGTAATTGTTCTCGTAAAGTTGACAAAGTCGAGGAATAACCTCCACGAAGTTGAGACAATGCCAATCGATGTGACGCTTCTGACTGTGACGCTATAAGATCTGCAACGGCCTCTGCTTGTGATAAATCAAATTTACCATTTAGGAAAGCCCTCATTGTAAATTCGCCGGGCTGGGCAAGTCGAGCTCCATTTAATATAAGTAGACGGACTATTTCTCTTTGTATATATGATGATGCATGACAAGTTATTTCAACGCTATCTTCAGATGTATATGAATGTGGTGATTTAAATATGGATATTAAAACTTCATCAACAACAGTTTCATTTTGAATAATTTCACCAAAATGAATGGTATTGCCGGCAACCGAATCGAATGAAAATGCAACTTTGGGTGATTTGAAAATATGAGAAACTATTTCAAAAGTTTTCGGTCCACTTACACGTATCATTGCTATTGCAGCACTTCCTGGTGCAGTAGCTATAGCACAAATTGTTTCGCTCTGAATCATAATGCAGATTTATTTGCGATAAAAAGCAGCAACAAAAGCAAAAATTCCAAAAACAATAATAAGTACGGATGTTATTTTGTTAAGATACCAAAGGCGACGTAAACGGAATTTTCGCCGAAATAGATTAACCAATGTTGTCAAGGTAAACCACCAAAGCATTGCTCCTGAAAATATACCAAAGATAGCTAATGCAGTTTTGTCGAAAGCTCCATCTTCAAGAATATTAAAACCCGAAAGCATTGCCGTAAAAAATAGAATTGTAAGTGGATTTGAAATTGTTAAAAAGAATACGGATATAAAATCACTTACTAATTTATTACTTTTCTGCTCTTGTCTTGCTTGTTTTATTGTATTTGAAAAAAACAAAAAAACACCTAGAATGATTAAAACCAAACCACCTCCAAGCGTTAAATAAAACTTTTGTTCTGTAAAGAATTTCAAAAAGACACTCAACCCAAATCCAGCAATGGCTGCAAAAAAAGTATCAGCGGTAGCTGCTCCAAGCCCAGAAAAAAATCCCGACAGCCGACCTCGACTAAGCGTTCGATGTAAACAGATAATTCCAATTGGGCCTAATGGGACTGACACAGAAAGTCCTAATAGTATTCCTTCTAAATAAACAATTAACAAACCTAATAAATTTAATATCTAATCGTACTAGGCAAATATAAGAAACAATTAAAGGCGGAAACAGCCCTCCCATCATTATTTTCGATAAAAATTCATTTCATCAATATAATTCCAGACTGGTAGAGGCAAAAAAGCTTTTATATTTCGTGCATCCTTTATTGATTCGCGAATAAAACTTGCTGATATTTCCATTATTGGAGCTTGGACAACAGTCACTTTAGGATGAGATACCAATTGTCCTCTGGGATTATTAGGACGTGGATAAACTAGCAATTCAAATTGTGCTAATATTTGTTCGAAATTTTTCCATTTCGGCAATGTTTCCAAACTATCGGTTCCCATGATTAACACAAATGCATGATCTGGATATTTTTCTTTTAAATGTGTTAATGTATTTATGGTGTATGATGGTTTAGGCAAAGAAAATTCAAAACTTGAGGCTCGAAATTTTGGATAATCTTCTATTGCTCTGTAAACCATTTCATATCGGTGATGATCGGCAAGCAGTGTTGATTGTTTCTTCATTGGATTTTGGGGTGAAACCATAAACCACAATTGATCAATATTTGAGAACTCAACCATATAGTTTGCTATTGCCAAATGACCTATGTGAATCGGATTGAACGATCCAAAATACAAACCGATTTTCATTTTTATTTAGATAAAAATCTGGTTAACAACGCTTCTGCTTGTTGTAAAGCATCCGATAAATTATCATTGACAATAATTTCATCAAATTGCGAAGCGTAGTTTAATTCTTGTTCTGCCTTTGCAACTCGTTTTTCTATTTCCGCGACACTATCAGTTGAACGTTCAATGAGTCGTTTTCTTAAACACTCTACCGATGGTGGTTTGATAAAAATAGACATTGCCTGATTTGTATATTTCTTTTTAAGATTAACACCTCCAACAACATCAACATCGAAAAGTACCACCTTGCCTTTTTCCCAAATTCGCGTAAGTTCCGATTTTAAAGTTCCATAGTACCGACCTTCATAAACTTGTTCGAATTCAATAAATTCACTATTTGCAATTCGTCTTTCAAAATCATCAACCGAAAGAAAATAATATTCTACACCGTTCTGTTCAGCTCCTCGATGTGGACGTGTTGTTGCTGAAATAGAAAATTCCAATCCAAATCCACATTTTAGGAGATGAGATATTATTGTACTTTTACCAGCACCCGACGGTGCCGAAAAAATAATCATTTTACACATATTTACAATACATTGAGAACTTGCTCTTTAACTTTTTCTAAAACATCTTTCATTTGAACAACAAGCTTTTGCATTTCAGCATCATTCGATTTTGAACCAATGGTATTAATTTCTCGACCTATTTCCTGAGCTATAAAACCAAGTTTACGTCCTGGTTGATCTTCGTTTAATAGAGTTTCTTCAAAGTACTTACAATGTTGACTCAGCCGGACTTTCTCTTCATTGATATCAAGTTTTTCAAGCATAAAAATTAACTCTTGTTCAAAACGATTTTGGTCTACGTTATCTTTACCGACATTATCTTCGAGAAAAGTCATTAACCGTTGTCGATAACGAACGATTCTGTCTTTTTCAAATGGTTCTATCGCATTTTTTCTTTCAAAAATCGTTTTTATATTATTTTGTAAATCTTTCGCCAAAGCTTGTCCTTCGGTAATTCGGAATGATTCAAGTTGTAATATTGATTCTTTGATTCCATTCAAAACAAGATTCCATTCTGTTTCGTCTAATTTTTGTATTTCAGTATTGGAATTAAAGACTTCAGGTATTCGTAATACTAATTGAAGAATATTTTCCGTAGTTTCTCCACAGTCTTGGGCTAAACTTTTTATTTGGTTAAAATATGCAATTGCAATTGGTTTATTTATTTCTTTGGTTACCTCAACGGTTTTATGTTCAAAATAAATAGAGAAATCGACTTTTCCTCTTTGCATTTTTTCAGCCACAAAGCTTCGTACTTCAAATTCTTTTTCTTTATACAAGTACGGCATTTTAACACTTAAATCAAGTTGTTTACTATTTAGCGATTTTATTTCGATTATTACATTTTTCAATGGAAGTTCACAAACATATCTTCCAAATCCAGTCATTGATTTTATCATTTTATTCTTTTTTATTTAGTGTAAAGGTAATAAAATTAAAAAGGACTTCCCGAAATTTTCGGTAAGTCCTTTTGATATATTGCTATAACATTTACTTATAATCGTTCATCGTAAACCGTCTTCGGTAAGAAACTTTTAACATCAAATATTACGTGATTTTTAGTTACGAGACTTTTAACATTAAGGCGTTTAAATTCATTGTGTGCAACAGCCAAAATAACTGCATCATAGTCGTTGTCTGGTTTTGATACAACATTTAAATTATATTCACGCACCACTTCTTCAGCATTAGCTACTGGATCAAAAACAGAAACATTGCAACCATATTCCAGTAATTCGGCAATTATATCGGTCACTCTGGTATTCCTGATATCAGGACAATTTTCTTTAAAAGTAACTCCTAAAATCAAAATTTTACTTTTCGAAATTCCAATTCCTTTCTTAATCATTAATTTCAATAACCGACTGGCAACATATATTCCCATATTATCATTTAACCGACGACCGGCTAATAATATTTCAGGACGATATCCAACTTCTTGTGCTTTATGTGTCAAATAATATGGATCGACACCAATACAATGACCACCAACTAATCCTGGACGAAAAGGAAGAAAATTCCATTTTGTTCCGGCAGCTTCCAACACCTCTTTTGTATCAATCCCCATTCGATGAAAAATAATTGCCAATTCATTCACAAATGCAATATTTATATCTCTCTGAGCATTCTCTATCACTTTTGCGGCTTCGGCCACACGAATAGATGACGCCAGATGTGTTCCTGCATTTATTATTGAATGATATAGTTCATTTACTTTTTGAGCAACCTCGGGTGTTGAACCAGAAGTTACCTTTTTTATATCTGTAACGTTTTTCGATTTATCTCCTGGATTAATTCTTTCAGGTGAATAGCCACAAAAGAAATCTTTATTAAAAACCAGCCCACTTACTTTTTCAATAACTGGCACACAATCCTCCTCGGTGCAACCTGGATAAACGGTTGATTCAAAAATGATAATATCACCTTTCTTTACAAGTTCACCTAACAACTTCGAAGCAAATAGTAAAGGCGAAAGATCTGGCCTATTATGTTTATCAATTGGAGTTGGAACTGTAACGATATAGTAATTGCACGTTTTTATATCGGTTTCTTCTGAAGTGAATTTTAAATATATTGAACTCTTAAAGCTACTTTCCTCAACTTCTAAAGTGGAATCTTTTGATTGTCTTAATTCTTCTATTCGAGCCTTTTTTACATCGAACCCTACTGTATTGTACTTTTTACCAAATTCGATAGCTAAAGGTAACCCAACATAGCCTAAACCAATAACTCCAATCCTAATCGTATCGTTTTCCATAATCCGAATATAATTAAACAAACAATCACAAAAATATTTTACGATGTGATTGAATTCATTAGCAAATATAGGCAGATTTACCATCTTTATGAAAGAAAACATGATTTTTCACAATACTTTTCCAAGCAATCTTCATTTTTATATTGCCTGGAAATTTTCAGTGTAATATTTTCATATTGTCAAGTAAATTTTATTATATTTACGAAAAGGATGAAAGGCATGGAAGATCTTGAAGGGTATAGAATAATAAAGTTGTTATCAAACGCCCCTGTTTTTAATGTATATGAAGCAATTGACGTTACAACATCAACAAATGTACTCATTAAATGTGCCTCTCAAAAATTTCTTTCGGAGAATGAAGATATGGCTCGAATTCTCATCAAGGAACACGAAATGTTACGTCATTTTTCAAAAAGGAACATTACAGCGAAAAGCAAAATAAAAGAATTTGATGGTAATGAATATCTCATTTACCAGCTAGACTCATTTCACCCCATTACCGAATTTATCGGGAGCAAAAATACTGATTACTCATTCATCTATTCTTTAGCTATTTCCTTGGCTCAACATCTTGAAGCTATTCATGAAAAAGGTTATAGCCATTTTAATTTAGCTCCAGAAAACATTTTAATCGACACAAAAACAGGGAAAATAAAACTCATTAATCCTTGCATTTTTTCTCGTTTTGATTTGGTTTGTAACTTACTATATATTTCGCCAGAACAGACTGGGAAATTAAATATTGAACCAGATTTTCGTGCAGATTTTTATAGTATGGGAATTATTCTATACCAAATAGTTACAGGTTCTCACCCAATTTCAGAAGTTGATGCAAAATCTATTTACCGGCAACAAATTACAGATAGATTCCCGATTGCCGATAGCCTTGACATTACGATTCCGTCGGCTATTGCCCAAATAATTCATAAACTCACATCAAAACAAGCTTCAAATAGATATCAAAATGCCACATCTCTTAAATATGATTTAATTCATGGATTAAACCTTTTACAAATATCACCGCACCAAACCTTTAATCTTGGTAGCTTAGATTATATTTCTAATATTTCATACCCTAATATTAATATATTCTTTGAAAAAGAAAAAGATGAGATCATTTCTTCAATCATACATAGCGATCAAGACAAAATCACAATAATAAATTTATCAGGAACACTATCTCAAGGGAAAAATGATTTTGCTAAAAACATTTTAAATTCACTTGATAAAGGTAAAATTTTTAATGTAATAATATCGGCACTACCATCAACCACATCTTTACCTTTTTACTCTGTTTCAAATATTCTGAAAGAAACAGCCTACAATCTCTACAATGGAGAACTATTTAGCCATCAAGAAGTCGCCGATTTCTTTTATTCATTACCAAATAGACATGCCACATCGCTACTAAAACTTTGTCCGAGTATTTCAAATCTTTTCAATATAAACATTTCACAAAAGCATGAAACGATAAATGACAATTCGGTATTACATTCTGCCATAAGGCAATTCATCGAATTTATATGTTTACGAACGCGTCCATTTGTTATTTATCTTGAAAATATAGAGCTTATGGACAGCTCTTCTATGAGACTATTTATAGAATTAATGAGCGACAAGAAATTGAAAAATGTGATTGTGATGCATTCTACAATCACATCTGTTTCAATCTCAAAAAGTGTTCATAATAAAGACATAGTATACAAGCAATTTGAAATTCCCCGATTAAGCAAACGGAAAATTACAGCTTTATTTAACAGACTTTTTAAAACAACAGAAGAACAATCATCACAAACCATTGACTTAATTATTAAGAAAACCAACGGTAAAGTCAAACAGGTCTATACTCTTATTAAAATATTCCTCGAAAAAAGATTTATATATTTCGATAATGAACATTTTATATGGATTTTTAACATCGAAAATATTAAAAGCTATGAGATTCAATGTTCCTATGAAATGGTTATTACACATTCGCTAGATGAATTAAAGAAAGAGACTAGAAATCTTCTTACAGAATGTAGTTTGATAGGAAATATTTTTGATTTACGGATTTTACAAAGAACACACGGATATAATATTCAATCATTATCGGTTCTTTTCCGAGAGATTCAACATTTGGAATTTATTGAACCAATAGAACGATTCTCATATTTAAACAACAATAATAATCCATTACTATATAAATTCAAAAACACTAAAATACATAAACTGTTTTCCGAAAATATTACATCAGATAATATTCAACATTCATCAGAGATTTTCTCGGCAATCATAGATATTTGCAAACATGATGAAACGATGTTCTTTTTCTTTGAAGAATTTATAAAAAAGAATCACACTTTGTTAGGCGAAATTTCGAGTGAAGATCGAAGTTCTATGCTTAATTTTTACATACACAAAGCTGACACATATTATTATCTTAAAAAGTATAAAGAAGCCGAAATTGTTATTAATTATTGCGTATCACTTTTAACAAATGAAGGATGGACGGCTTTACGACATAATACAACAAAACAGATCTATTTTTTAGCAATAAAAATTGCAATCCAGACATTCTATTTTGCTAAAGCCGATCAATACTTTGAAATAGCCAAAAAATATATCTCAGAACCAACCGAAAAAATCCCATTTTACGAACTACAAATAGACTCTATAGGAACTAGAGGGAAACATGCAGAGGCTTTTGAATTGATAAGAGAACTGTTACAAATCTCAAAATTTTACCCCAAAAGCCCAAACTCTGTATTTTGGAAAATATCGGCATATTCTACACGAATATTATTCTACAACAGACTAATAAATAACGCATTTATTAGCAGCAATCACAAAAATTCAAAAAGAAGACAAACTTTGAGTTTTATAAACAGACAGGTATTTAATCTTGATAATAGTCTTTATAAATATACTTTATATAAAATTTTAAAAGACTGCGTAATAAACGGCATAGATAAAAATTATGTATTCCCGTTATTGCGACATTCCTGGAACTTGATTCAAAATCCTAAAACTTTTGAAAAAGGAATTAAACTTTCTACAATTCTTATTACTCTTATTTCACAAGATGAAGAGAACTATGAAAACGAATTACATTTTTATTTAAAACATATTTTTCCATTTTCTAATTATAAGGCACAATATAATCAAAGTAAAATTATTGAAAAATATTTTTTAAACGGAGAAACTACAAAAGCAATTGAAATTGCACAAATAGCCTTTAGTCTTGATTTCTTTAAAGGAGTAAATTTAAAAAGATTATCCTCTGATATAAAAAAGACAATTGGAATCGTAGGTGATTCAACTAAAAAAAATGAATTACTTTCAATTCTTGACATCATTGATAATAGGACAAGCTTACTAACACAATTTAGAGGGAAAAATGAATTAGATACAACAGCTCCTCATACACACACGCAAATTACAAATAGTAATACAACTATTATATGGAACAATGCAACATTACTTTTATATTTTTTCCTGATAGGCGAATATGAGAAAGCATCAATCTGTGCACAAAACGTCATAAGCTCTGCCGAATCGGCTGAAGACACATTACCAAACTGTATTGCAATATTTTACGATAGTCTCACTTCTTGTGAATCATACAAAAAACAGACACTATCACAACAAAGAATAATCAACACGACAATAAAAAAACGGTTACAATATTTCAAAATACTAGCAAAATATAATCCAGACAATTTTCAACACAATTACTTACTATTAGAAGCAGAAAATTTTATTTTACAAAGGAATATAAAAAAAGCTATTCAAAGTTTTTCCAAAGCAATAGAAGTTAGTGACCAACAGAATTTATATCACATGTGTGGCTATGCACATAGACGACTTGCATATCTTTATGAGCAACAAAATTTAAAAGATAAAGCTATAAATCATTATATAAAATCATTTAATTATTATAAATTTTGGGGAACCGAAATTGTTGCTAATAAAATAAAATTCGATCATTTTTCGATTTTTGATGAACTTGAAATCAGAATTTACAAAATATCTTAATCTATATGGAAATCAATGTTTTAGAATTAATCAGAAAAACTAATGAGTTTGCTAAAGAAACTAGGCTAATACCATTAATAGAAAAAACATTACTATTTTTTTCTCGAAACTTTTCGATAGACCGAGCTGCCTTTATAACCATTAGAAATGATGAAATTTCTATTCAACGATATATTGAAAATGGCATGATTAAGCAATCAAATTTTAATTCACTTTCATATAATGAAATTGTTCCAAAAATGCCAATTGAATTAGCAATCAGACAAAAACAATCTGTTTATTTAAATACAGAGCAAGATATAGAAGCCAATGTTGAAGAACCATACATAAAAAGGAACAAGGCGAAATCGATAGTCTGTATTTCGCTTTTCGAAAATGACAAAACGAACGGCATTTTATATATAGAAAACAACCATACAGAAAATGCATTTACATCAATAAAAAAAGATAGTATTCTGATTTATCAGGAATCTTTATCAAATGCTTTGGAAAAAGCATATTTAGTTGAATCATTAGAAAAAGAATGCTATTCAAAAACAATACAAATTCAAACTTTAACGGAAAAGCAATTAGAAATTGCAAAACTATTAGAAAAAACGCGATCTGAATTAAAACAATATATAATAATTGCCAGAGAAACAGACAATTCAATAATGGTTTTTGATGCACATTGCGATCTTGAATGGGTAAACAATAGCTTCTCATCTCTTTTAGGATATTCAAAAGAAGAATTTGTCGATGTTTATGGTTTAAATATCATAACCAATTCCAACAATCCAGACATAAAGGAGCTTCTGGCAAAATGCATAGACAGCAAAAAATCAATTACGTTCGACACCCAGATATACAACAAACAAGGAAAGAAAATTTGGATTCAACGCACCCTAACCCCCATTTTTGATGACAAGCTACAACTTGAAAAATTAGTAACCATCGATTCTGACATTTCGGAATGGAAACGTGCTGAAGCTGAAATTAAAGAGCAAAAATCCAAATTAGAAATCCAAAAGAATTTAGCCATTCAAAGCAAAGAAGAAATAGAATCACAGAAACAATATCTTGAAAAAGCATTTAAAAAGAATAGTAATCAGAGTGTTAAATTGCAAGCTGTTTTAATGCAACTCAACGAAAAAAATGAAGAACTAAACATTGCTCGACAAATCGCAGATAAAGCAAACGAAGACAAATCGCTTTTCCTTGCAAATATGAGTCATGAAATCAGAACACCCATGAATGGCATTATAGGGATGACAAATCTATTAATGTATACAAATCAGACAGAAGAACAGAAGGAATTTTCAAAACTAATAAAATCATCTTCAGAAGCTTTATTAGATATTATAAATGATATACTGGATATTTCTAAAATTGAATCAGGGAAAATAGAATTGGAATACAGACCTTTCAATCTATCGGAAAGTGTCAATTTGATAATTAAAACATTGGAATTCAAAGCGACCGAAAAAAATTTAGCATTAACAGCAACCATAGAACCGGCTATCCCCAAATATTTAATTGGTGATTCTTTACGGATTCGTCAAATCATCATCAACTTAATAAATAATGCTTTAAAGTTTACTGATAAAGGAGGTGTAACAATTTCATTAAAACTTATTGCCGGTGATAGTAAAAAAGTAACACTACAATGTGCAGTAAAAGATACAGGAATAGGGATCAAACCAGAAAGTATTCACACCATTTTTGAAAAATTTATGCAAGCTGATAGTTCAACTACACGAAAATACGGTGGAACCGGACTTGGATTATCTATTTCGAAACAGTTGATAGAAATGATGAACGGCAAGATTTGGGTTGAAAGTGAATATGGAAGAGGTAGCTGTTTCATTTTTAATCTTGAACTGGGAATCCCCAATTTAGAAGAAATAAAACAAATTGAAGAAGAGGAAAATGTAACTAAAAAATTGTCGGATATTACATTCAATAGAAAATTAAAAATATTGATAGCTGAAGATAATACAACCAATCAAAAATACATTCGATCCTTATTACAGATACATAAACTTGAGCCAATCATTGTAAACAATGGAAAAGAAGCTGTTGATTCAGTTTCAGAACAACCATTCGACTGTGTTTTAATGGATTTACACATGCCAGAAATGGATGGTATAGACGCAACTCTAGCCATTAGAAAATCGACTAATGAAAAAATTAAAAACATTCCAATAATCGCATTAACAGCCGCTGCATATAAAGAGGATAAAGAAAAAATGCTTAATGCTGGCATGAACGATTATCTATCAAAGCCAATAAATGAAGAAGCATTAATGAGAATTTTGAAGCAATTTGATTCAGAAATGCCAATCCAAATGATTGAAAGTAATTTAGTTAACGAATTAAAAGAAACTTCAAAAAATACGAAAGAAAAAACAATCTCAATTGATATTCAAAATGGTGTTATCAATATGACATCGTTTAAAAACAATTTTGGAACCTTTAGTAAAGATATTTTAAATGATATAATTGACGAATTCATTGGTCATCAGGCTCAAAAAATGCAGCAAATAAAAGAAGATATCGAAACAAAAAACATGAATAGACTTATGCACGACGCACATTCACTAAAGGGTGAAATATCAATGTTTTGTGCAGAAACAGTACGACAGAAAATGTTTATGCTCGAAGATAAAGGTCGAAAAAGTATTGAAACGGATTTAAATCAAGATTTTTTATCAGCACAAATATTTGTCAATAAACTAGCAGAAGAACTCACCGAAATAAAGAACAATCCGAAATTATAATTGATTACAATGATGGAACAAAGAAATGAATTTAAAAGCATAAAAATAGACAATATATTATTCTTAGATATTGAAACAGTTTCGCAACAGGCTGATTATTCATCATTAACAAGTAGTTCTAAATATTTGTGGGAGAAAAAAGCACAAAAAATAACAGAAGAAGGACAAACTGCCGAAGACTGTTACAACAAGGCTGGAATATATGCCGAATTTGGCAAAATAGTTTGTATTTCTGTTGGTTACATAAAATCAAAAGATCAACAACGATCTCTTCGTATCAAATCTTTTTATGGCGATGATGAGAAGACGCTTCTTACTGAATTTAACGATTTGGTGAGCAAATATTTTAATTCCAATGAACACTATCTTTGTGCACACAATGGAAAAGAATTTGACTTTCCATATATAGCTCGTCGTACATTAATACACGGGCTTACAATTCCAGCATGTCTTGATACAAGAGGTCTAAAACCATGGGAAGTAAAACATTTAGACACAATGGACTTATGGCGATTTGGCGATTACAAGAACTATACATCTCTTGAGATCCTAACCCACATTTTTAATATCCCGACACCCAAAGATGATATAAATGGATCGGAAGTTGGTAAGGTATACTGGCAAGACCATGATACGAAACGCATTGCAACATATTGTCAAAAAGATGTTATCGCTATTGTTCAATTATTTCTACGATTTAAGAACGAACCGTTAATAGAAAATGACAATATAATCTATGCCGATAATTTTTAAGTTATCCAAGGAAGACACTTCCTCCGACACAATCTCTCGAAGCCCCGGTTACAGACTTTAAACAATTGCACTCAACACGCATACGAAGTAGCCCTAAAAAAGCAAAAATCAAAGCCTCTTTAAATTGGATTGTATTATCATCGGGAATTATAATTTTCGACTTCGATTTCTTTTTTAATAAAGAAATTAAAAAAGTATTATAAACACCTCCACCCGTTACCAAAACAGAACGATCGGGGCTTATACACTTTGCCAATTGATCGGCAATATGTTCACAAAATGTTCTAAGTATTTCAGGTACCGACAATTCAAATTTATCAATTATCGGAAATATTTCATTCAAAACCCATTCTTTTCCTAGAGACTTTGGTGATAACATTGAATAAAATTCTAACGTATTTAATTCTTTTAATAATTCATCATGAACAATTGATTGACGGGCTATATATCCTCCATCATCAAACTCTTTCCCAACCATACGGGAATAATGATTCATTACAATATTAACTGGACAAATATCATACGCAATTCGGTTACCATTTATATTAGTCGAAATATTTGCAAATCCACCCAAATTTAAACAATAGTCATATTGATGAAAAAGCAACTCATCACCAATAGGAACGAGAGGTGCACCCTGACCTCCTAAAGCGACATCCAAAACTCTAAAATCAGAAACAGTTGGCATCCTAGAAATAGCAGCTATACAAGCTCCTGAGCCAATTTGCAAAGTCACACCTTTATCCGGCTGATGGAAAATTGTATGACCATGCGATGATATAAACAAGGGATTAACTTCATGCCTTTTACAAAAAGAGACAACCTGCTCACCCAAATATCGACCATATTCATTATCAAAAAGTAACAAATCGAAAGCAGAATACAATTCTGCCTGAGAAAGTTTTTTCCTCATATCATCAGCATATAAAACAGTTTCGGCAGCTCTTACAGTATAAGACCATTGACCATTTCTTGTTTCAAAAGAAACTAAGCATAAATCCAATCCGTCAAGAGATGTACCTGACATTAAACCTAAGCAACATATTTTATTATCATGAAATTCTTCGATCATAAGAATAAATTGAGTTTATGTAAAAGAGTTTAACAAATAAACAAAAAAAAATTATAGACACTCTATTAATAGAAATAAAAGCATTAAAAATATTTTGGTTGTGTGTAAAAAATATGTAATTTCACAAAGTTTTCTATGATCTTAAAAAAACTAAAAGAACAAAAATTTAATTATCTAAGCATGAAACGTTTACTATTCCAACTCGCTACTATTGTATGTTTTCTCCTTTTCATTAGTAATATAAAAGCACAAAGTCCATTTACTGATGAACAAAAGAAACTTATTGAACAAATTAAGAAAAAAATGGATGAAACCGAATTGGGTTTAATTGCAGAATCAGATGTTACATTCGGTGAAGCAAAAGCAATACTAGAAAATGTTTCGGCAGAAGACCTAGAAATTGAAAAACTTTTCATGAAGGGCAGTACGCCTAAAGCAGAAAAAAAAGCTGTAAACGTAAAACGAAACAGAATTGAAGCTGCAAAACTTTACGAAAAAGGCTATAACATGGTTTTTGAGGCTTGTGAATCAAGATTAAAACAAATTAAATTTCCAGAAGACACGAAACAAACCAAATCAAAAGACGTTAGCAGTCAAGCAAATGAAACAATGACTAGTGCCGTATCAAAAGGAGACGACTATAAATATCTTAAAGACAAAGATTTGGAAACACTTCGCTATGATGATTTAAAATCAAGAATTGAAGGTGTAAACAAAGTTTTCATCGAAGGTATGAATTTAGAATTTGAAGCATGGAAAATATATTTCAGTGAATTTGCTCCTGAACCAGAACCTGTAGAAAAAAAAGATTCTGTAGTCGCTGTCGATACTGCAAAAAAAGCAGAACAGCAACCCATTGTAGAAACCTCTAAGTCTGAAACAGACACAGTAACAAATCAATCGACGACCCCAAAACCAGAAGCCGTATCTCAAAATGAGACAACGCAACCAACACAGACACCAAGCGGAACAAACAGTTTAACATCAGAAGCCGTTTCCAATGAAATAATTACTGAAAAGCCAAAAGAACAGGAAACAAAAAATGCAGAGGTAGAACCTGCAAAAAACATAACGCAAAAAACTGCAAACAATTTAAAAGGCACAACGCCTAAGTCAACAGCTAAAAATAACAAAGGAGCAAAAGCTGGTACAAAAACAGAACCTACACCAAAAACTTCAGAACCAAAAGTATCGAAAAAAGCATTAAAAAAAGAAATTTCAGGAGCTGGAGAAACGCTTGAAAATACATCATCATTAAAAGGTACAGTCTATCTAGTACAACTACTTGCTATTCAAAGAGGAAAACTTTCGGGTAGTGCAAAACAACAATTATATTCAGGTTCAAAAAAACTATATGAAGATTATGAAAATGAATTATATAAATATCGCGTTGGAGATTTTGCAACAGAAGAAGAAGCCATAAAATTCAAGCAGGAATATGGCAAAGGTAGTTTCGTTTTAAAATTGATTGATGGCAAACGTCAAATGGACTATATAAACAAATAAAAAAGAATTATATAAGGAACATTTATCCCGATAATACAAACGGCTGTCTTTAGTTTTTTAGACAGCCGTTTTTTTCTACACAACGGCTTCATCATATTAATTTATTAACAGATTGAATAGCTTGAAATCAAAACAATACAAATTAGAAGCCTCAAAAGCGAAAGAAACGATTATAAATTGTTGAAAACTTCCTCTTTCGAAAAGCTCAAATCATCATTCTATTAAAAAGTAATTTCCTATATTCGCAAGTAGTGTCAAAAATGTTTTTTTACTATTCAGAAGCCTTTAATACAGACACTTAACAGAAAAGTAGAATTGCATCATAAAATAAATTGATAATGAGCGACAAAGAAGAACAATTATTAAACGAAGAAGAATATGGTGCCGATAGTATTCAGGTACTAGAAGGATTGGAAGCTGTAAGAAAACGTCCAGCCATGTACATTGGAGACATCAGCGAACGAGGATTACATCATTTGGTATACGAAGTTGTTGACAACTCCATAGATGAAGCTCTTGCCGGCTATTGTAACGATATTCAAGTTTTCATTAATGAAGACAATTCAATAACGGTTATTGATAATGGTCGTGGAATTCCGGTTGACTTTCATGAAAAAGAGCAGAAATCAGCACTAGAAGTTGTATTAACAGTACTTCATGCTGGTGGTAAATTTAATAAAGACAGTTACAAAGTATCGGGAGGTCTTCATGGAGTTGGAGTTTCGTGCGTGAACGCTTTGTCTAAATACCTAAAAGTAACAGTTTATCGTCAAGGGAAAATTTTTCAACAGGAATATTCTTGTGGATTCCCAAAAGGATCTGTTGCAGAAATAGGAATCACAGACAGAACAGGTACTGAAATCACATTCTTACCAGACGATTCTATATTTACCACCTCAGATTATAAATTCAGCATTCTCGAATCGCGAATTAGAGATCTCAGTTTTCTAAACAAAAGAATAAGACTCCATCTTACCGACAAACGTGAGAAAGATGAAAAAGGCGAAGTAAAATACAAACAATTTTATTCAGAAGAAGGATTAAAAGAATTTGTTGAATACCTAGATGAAAGTAGAGAGAAACTGATTGACGAAATCATATATCTTGATACCGATAAAATGGGAACACCTGTTGAATTTGCAATGCAATACAACACTTCATTTACCGAAAATGTGCATTCGTATGTAAATAACATCAATACCATAGACGGAGGTACCCACCTTATAGGTTTCCGCAGAGGATTAACCAGAACATTAAAGAAATATGCCGAAGATACCGGTTTGTTAAAAAACGTAAAATTCGACATCAATGGAGATGACTTTCGTGAAGGTTTAACAGCTGTTATCTCTGTTAAAGTTCAAGAACCTCAATTCGAAGGTCAAACCAAAACAAAACTTGGAAATTCAGAAGTTAGTGGCTATGTAGATTCCGCTATAAGTGAAGCACTGGGAAACTACTTGGAAGAACATCCTCGTGAAGCAAAAATTATTGTTCAAAAAGTACTACTTGCTGCGCAAGCTCGCCACGCAGCCAAAAAAGCCCGCGAGTTAGTACAAAGGAAAACAGTAATGGGCGGTGCCGGATTACCAGGAAAATTAGCTGACTGTTCAAGCAGAGAACCTGAAATATGTGAGTTATATCTTGTTGAAGGGGATTCAGCAGGTGGAACAGCAAAACAAGGTCGAAATCGTAGTTTTCAAGCAATTCTACCATTAAGAGGTAAAATTCTTAACGTAGAAAAAGCAATGCAACACAAAGTCCTTGAAAGTGAAGAAATCAGAAATATTTACACAGCTTTGGGGGTTACAATCGGAACAGAAGACGATAATTTAGCAGTAAACCTCTCAAAACTTAGATATTACAAAATAATCATCATGTGTGATGCCGATATTGACGGATCACATATCGAAACACTTATTATGACTTTCTTCTTCCGTTATATGAAAGATCTTATACAAAGAGGATGTCTTTATATTGCAACACCACCACTCTACCTTGTCAAAAAAGGAAAAGAGGAACGTTATTGCTGGACGGAAGACGACAGACTAAATGCAGTAACAGAGTTAGGAAAAGGAAAAGAAGAATCGGTTCATGTTCAACGATACAAAGGTTTGGGAGAAATGAACGCCGAACAACTTTGGAGCACAACAATGGATCCGGAACGCCGAACATTACGACAAGTTACAATTGAAAATAGTGCTGATGCTGACCATATTTTTTCAATGTTAATGGGCGATGACGTGGCTCCACGAAGAGAATTTATAGAAAAAAACGCCAAATATGCAAAAATTGACGCTTAATTAAAGATACAAATAGAAAGTTTAAAACCCACAAATCATGGAATTTATAGTATCAAGCACAGAATTATTACAACATCTCAGCGTTGTAAAAGGAGTTATAAACTCAAAGAATACATTACCTATTTTAGATAACTACCTTTTTAATTTAGAAGGTAATTCATTAAAAATAACAGCATCAGACTTAGAAACCACTCTTAATACAGAAATAAATCTAAGTAATGCAAACGGAAATGGTATTGTAGCAATTGAGGCGAAACGTTTAACTGATATTTTAAAGGAATTTTCAGAACAACCTTTAACATTTAAAATCAGTGAAGAAACATTTCAAGTTGATATCATTACACAGAATGGAAAATTCAGCATTCCTTGCCAAAGTGGTATTGAATACCCGAAAGTTCCAACTCTTGACGAAGAAAATGCGACATCGGTTGTTATTCCATCAGAAATACTTCTTCGTGGCATTAACTGCACCATTTTTGCAACATCAGACGATGAGCTTCGCCCTGTAATGACCGGGATTTTTGTAGAATTGAAAGAAGATCATTTCCGCATGGTTTCTACCGATTCTCATAAATTGGTTCGTTTCACAAGAACAGATCTTAAACCATCGAAAGAAGATTCTTTTATACTTCCTAAAAAATCGGCAAGTGTTCTAAAAAACATCTTGGGTAAAAATCATACTGAAGTAAAATTGGAATTTGACAAAAAGAACATTTATGTTACACTCCCAAACTTCAACCTTGTATGCCGTTTGATCGAAGGACGTTATCCTGCATATAATGCTGTAATACCTGTTGAAAATCCAAACAAATTAATTGTCGATCGTTTGGAATTATTCAATACCATCAAACGAGTATCAATTTTTGCAAGTCAGGCAAGTAACTTAACTAAATTGAGTCTTAAAGCAAACCAAGCTACGATTTCTGCCCAAGACGTTGATTTTCAAACATCGGCTTATGAGGTTTTAGTTTGTCAATATAGTGGCGATGATATGGAAATCGGATTCAAATCAGGCTTCCTATTAGATATTTTATCAAATGTCGGTTCAACAGAAATTAACTTTGAAATGTCCGATCCAACAAGAGCTGGACTGATCTCACCGGTAGAAAAAGAAGACGAAAACGAAGATATTTTGATGCTTGCAATGCCAATGATGGTATAAGCTGTAAAAGTTTTCTATATATTTGTAGGGAGAAGCTAATTCAGCTTTCTCCCTTTATTTTTTTTAAATAGATATCATCCAAACGTTCAAAAACATATATAAAAAGATGAATCGTTATATTCTTTTTCTCTTTACGCTGTTATCGTTCAGTTCTTTTGCACAACAAACAACAGAAACTCCCACATCAACAACGGTAAAACCAAAATCGACGACATTGAAAACACAGAATAATTCAATGACGCAACTCAAACAAATGGCTAAAGAAGATAAAATTTCGGCAGACAATTCATTTAAAAATCAGGATTATACATTAGCTCTTGCCTTATACCTTGATGAACTTTCGAAGAAACCAGAAGATAATGATCTTAGAGTAAAAATCGGACAATGTTATCTGGAAACAGATATTAAAAAATCAAATGCAATTGATTATTTTGAATATGCACTATCACATGGATATAAAAATAACGACATTGCATTTTTCCTGGGACGAGCATATATGTATGCCGAACGTTTTGATGATGCAATTACAAAATTTGAACAATATAAAAATTTGGAATTCAGGCATCCTGACAATGTTACAAATGCCGAGAAATTCATAATCTACTGCAATACAGGGAAACAACTCAAATCGAAAGCTTTGAATGTGACATTGACAAACATGGGCGATGGTATAAATTCAACAAAAATGGACAATATGCCAATTATTGATCCAACAGAGAGTAATCTTATATTCAATACAAATCGCAATTTCATGCAAGAATATGGTGAATATACCTGGGACATACTTGTTTCAGAATTTAAGGGAAACAAATGGAAAAAGGCACATTCATTAAGTACTAAAATTAACACCATCGATAATGAATTTCTTGCCGGAGCATCTCCAAACGTCGATAATCTGATTATTCGTCCTGAAACGTATGTTAGTTCAGGTGATATACAATATTGTCCATTAGTAAATAAGAAATTCGAAACCCCTATAACATTCTCATCAACAATAAATGGAGAAAAACAAATCGAAACAACAGGTTGCCTGTCAACTTCGGGCGATACATTATATTTTGCAAGCAACAGAGATGGAGGATTTGGAGGATTAGATCTATACTATTCGGTAAAAATTGGAAGCGATTGGAGTATTCCACAAAACCTCGGGCCAAACATCAATACCCCCGCAAACGATGATTATCCGAACATTATGAAAGATGGTAAAACTTTATATTTTGCATCTGAAGGTCATGATGGAATGGGCGGTTATGATCTCTTCGTCAGTACATTCGACAATAAGAGTCAATCATGGGAAACACCGAAAAACATAGGTTATCCACTAAATACAACCTATGATGACCTAAACATTTCGTTTACTGCTAATCCACGCTACGCCTATGTTTCGCAAGTAAAAGAAGATGGAATGGGAGAATTTGATATCTACCGCGTAGTATTCAACGATGTGGAGGCTCCTATCACCACCTTTACCGGATTGATTGCCGTTGGTGATACAGCAACAGCAAAACCTTTAATGGATGTTAGCCCTAAAAATTCGATAAAAGTCTTTGATAAAAAAGCAGGTACCGTTATTGGCGAATATCAGCTGACAAAAGAAAGTCGATATGTAATAGCTCTTCAACCAGGTAGCTACTATATTGAAATTGAAGGCGAAGGATTTGGAAAATACAAAAAGAACATCACTATCGCAGATAAACAACCGGAAAATCCAATAATTACCAGCGATATTTATATTAAATAAATCAAAAAAGATATAATGAGATTAAAACTAACAAAGCCACTGGTTTGTTTCGATTTGGAAACAACCGGAATTAACACATCTACCGACAGAATCGTTGAATTATCATATATTAAAACATTTCCCGACGAAAAGATGGAGAAACGGACTTATTTAATAAATCCAACAATTCCAATTCCTGCAAGCTCTTCTGCTATTCACGGGATTTTTGATAAGGATGTTGCTGATATGCCAACCTTTGCACAAGTAGGTCATGAAATTGCAAATACCTTTAAAGATTGCGATTTTGCAGGTTTTAATTCAAACAAATTCGACATTCCTTTATTAGCTGAAGAATTTTTCCGCTACGATATTGAATTCAATTGGACAAATTGCCGATTCATTGATGCTCAGGTTATCTATCATAAAAAAGAACCACGTAATTTAGAAGCTGCATACCGTTTTTACTGCGACAAGACATTGATTAATGCACATAGCTCAATGGCTGATACACAAGCAACCTATGAAGTCCTAATATCACAATTGGATAAGTATACCGATCTAAGTTCCGATGTAAAGGAATTAAGCGATTTTACCCGACAAAATAAGAATGTTGATTTTGCCGGACGAATTATATTTGATGAAAAGGGTGTCGAAGTTTTTAATTTTGGAAAACATAAAGGAAAACCGGTAGAAGAAGTCTTCAAAACAGAACCAAGTTTCTATTCATGGATGATGAATGGCGATTTTGCCCGCGATACAAAACAGGTTATCACCGCAATCAAGCTAAGATCATTTGGTAAATAAATATCTAATTAGTTGGGCTCTGATGAATTTACTGACACAAACAGTACTGAATAACAATATTCTGAAGGTTGTATCCAACCATTAAAAATAAAACCACATTCGGATGAAAATCTTAGTCATAGATAATTCTTTTAGAGGTGCTGCAGGCAATGAACCATCGGTTACCGTTTATCCCGATTCATGTTTATTTCGAAATAATGATCCTTTTTTTCTTCCTAGTCTCGACACAAAAATATCCCTTAAAGCAGGATTTTATTTCAAAATAAGTAAAATCGGGAAAGGTATCCAACCCGAATTTGCCGACCGATATCTTTCACACATCGGTGTTGCATTCGACTTTGCAGATCTATCACTCGAAAATGAGTTACAAACCAAACATTTAAACGCCAATCCTTCTCATGGATTCGATCGCTCGATGGCTGTGAGCAACGAAATGATAGACTTTGTGCCTGAAAAATTAAAACTTGTTTCGATGCGATTAAAAATCAAAGATTCGGAATTAACCTTTACGACTCAGACATTGCGCTTCAGCATACAGGAAATGTTGGCTTACGCAACAAAATATTACACCATCAAAATAGGTGATCTGCTATTTACACCGTTCATTCAAATAGAAAACGGAATAGAAATAGAAACCATTATTGATGGTAGCTTAAATAATGCTCATATTTTGCGTTGCCAGATAAAGTAAGTGATGATTACTCATTCAATTATTCCATCGGGAAAGGGCTGTTTCTATTTTATGAAACAGCCCTTTTGTATAGCATTTAATGCTATTGTATGATTATGCTTTGAGTCGTAATAACTTCTCCTGCTTGAATTTTCACGAAATAGGCTCCCTGTTTCAATGAAGAACAATTAACTTTTACTGTACCATTACCTTCTTGCGATAATTGTTCCCGACCTAGTAAATCAAAGATAGTTACAAAAAAATCTTGTTGTTTAGTAATAGATATTGTAACGTAATCTCTTGCTGGATTAGGCCTAATGCTTATCGTTCCCACTGTTTCTATGTCAGAGCCTGTCAATTCACTTTCAGCCAAATTACTTAAGCTTTGACTAAATGGTCCACTATCCGATTTAAGTAAAGTAGGATTAATACTTTCGGGTAAATTATATAAAACCCTGTATTTACCACCTTTAATTGGATTTTGATCGGTAACGGTTAAAATGTCGGCATCACCCGATTGATCTGTAATTTTAGTTGTTGTTCCATCGGTATTGTATCTAACAACAGAGTATGCTATTGCTGTATACCCAATATATGTGTTCCATTGAATATCAATTCCACCATCGGCTCTTAAAAGAGGTGAAACGTGCATTGTTCTGTGTATGCTTGAGTCTTGATTATGACATGTTTCATCAATAGTAACCAATTTGTAACGATATGCCTTTTTCTCTAAATTAGCGGTACTGTCAACAACTATCGATGCTTTATTGAATGGAATACCTGCAATGGAATCCCATCCATTTTTACCATTGTCACGATATAAAACATATCGTTCGGTACGTTGATTATCGTGTCGATTCCATGCAATGATTACTTTTTTACCATAAAGGGTATCGTAAGTTACTACGCCTATTTGTTCTTTATATGGTCGCAACACTTCTACTGTAGTAGTATCAGTAGTTGTACATTCATTAGAACCTGTCACTGATACAATATATTTTCCAGCTTTTGAAACAGAAAGACTACTATTTGTAGAAAGCTTCGTTTTTGTTTCATCAATCCAGACATACGAAACACCTCCCGATGCTGCTAAACTTATTGAAGATTTATCACAAACAGTATTTGTTTTTGTCAAACCAGTTACTGGTAATTGTTTGATACTTTTTACGGTTACAGCATCAGAAGACGTACAACCATATTTATCGGTAACGGTTACCGAGTATGTTTTTGCATTCTTTGTATCAATAGGATACGTTGATGCAGTGTTAGCATCTTGCCATAAATAGGATACATACGAGCCAGGAGAAAGAACTTGGCTTGTACCAATACAAATACTACCATCGGTACTTACTTTACCTAAACTAACAGGTTGTGCAACTCCTATATTAATTGAACTTGTGTATTTGAAAAGTCCAACATAGAATGTAACAGTTAAAGAAGTATCGGAAAGGGGAGTAAAGGTAAAACTTGTTGCTGTGCTACCATTATTCCATTTTACTGAGTCAGCTGATGTTGCATTGACTAAAGAAATAGTTATAGATTTTGATTTACAGATAACGGTATCGGGTTGTTTTATTCCCATTACCGTAATATTTTTAATAATATCGGTAGTTCCATTATTATTTTGTAACGTTAAGGTAACAGAATATGTTCCTGGTTTACTGTAAATGATACTTGGGTTTGCTGATTGTGATGTTGATGGAGTTCCCCCTTCAAATTTCCATAAATATGATGATGCACCAATAGTATTTAAAGAAAAAGACAATGATGTACCAGTTGAAACAATTTGTTTTTCTGCAGTAAATATACCCGTTGGTTTGCCCGTTGGTGAACCTGGTGCATTGCTTCTTGAAAACTCAACATAAGCGGTGTCTGTTGCATCTTGAGCATCTTTTGCAATGAATGCAATTGTTTCTGTTCCATTCCATAATGTTGCTGGAGTTATTGAAGCAACACCGCTTACAATAGAAATTGTTAAATAATCTGATTTACTTGCAGACCATATAATATTACTTGCTGGAGTTTCAACATCAGTTACATAATTAGATAATTGTATAGTGGTAAATGTTTCCGAACCTGATATACTTTGTGAAGGAATTGCACTAACAACGGGCTTATTATTAACGGGAGCTTGCTGAGTCACGGTAACTATTTTTGTAATTCCTCCTGTTGTTTTAATTGTTACGGTTGCAGAACGTATGGATGTTGTTGTATTTACAGTTGCAGTAAATGTAAGAGCAGTAACTGTTTCACCCGTTATTGATAACGATTCATCGCCTTTCGTTATACTAAGCCATGAATCGCTACTTGTTGCCGCCCACGAAGTGTTTGTGTTTGACGTAACGTTTACTTTTGCTGTGCTACTTGCCGTAGCTGCTATACTTGCCGTTTCTGACGAAATCGTTAACGTTTCTGAAATTGCAGCTTCTTGTGTTACCGTAACCGTTTGATAGGTGATTCCATTAACGTTAAATGTTACTGTTGCCGAACGTGCGGATGTTTTAGTATTTTCTTCTTCAGCAGTAAATGTTACGGTTGTTGTTCCTGCTAATCCTGAACTTGGACTTACGGTACAAGCATCTTCATTACTTGTTGCCGTCCATGCCATATTTGATGTAACAATCACCGTTGCAGTACTTCCTTTAGCCGCTTTTGCACTTACTGATGTTGATGATACGGTTAACGTAACAGATGCATCAAGTTGCGTAATGGTTATGAGTTGCGTTTTGCTTCCAGCTGAAACCGTTACGGTTGCAGTTCTTGTTGTTCCAGTATTTACTGCTGCTGTAAACGTCAATGTAGCAGAACCTGATTGACCCGATGTAGAATTCACTGTTAGCCATGTTTGGTCGCTTGTTGCCGTCCAAGATGTATTGGTACAAAGATATGCGGTGGTTTTACTTCCAGCAGTTGCTGCTACCGTAGCTTTATTTGTTGAAACAGAAAGCAACGGTAGAGCTACATTTTTCAATGCCACTTCATCAATAGCAAACGTTCCCGCATCACCAGTGAATCCAGATATTTGCCATTCAAATCTGTAGATTTTAGATGGGTCAAAAGAATATGTAGTTCCCCAACCATATCGTGCAAAATCAGTCCACGAGTAACTTACTTTAGTCCAATCGGAATGTGCAGGTACCATGACATGGTAATAATCGTAATTTGTAGTATCGTAATTACCTGTTATGTTTTGCGATTGGAGTAAAGAAAAATAACATGCACTTCCTTTATGGTAAAACGAAATGCCACTTGCTTCGGAAAAATCAATCGATTTGGCATCATCAACCATTGTATTGAAGCCGAATCCGATATATGGAGAGTTTTTATTCTTCCCTTTATCTAAGGTATACACCGCTTGCACTGTAGAATCGGTTCCATTTGCACCGGGTATTACTTTTGAGAATGCAATCGTTGATGATCCACCATCATTTTTATCGTTAAACTGATACCATTTGGTAAACAATTCTGTTGTTGCCAATTCATTTGATGCTATTATGGTGCTTGGTTTGACATTTTTGAATGCTACTGTCTCAGAAACATCAGAAGTTTGCATGGTAAACGAACCATTTACAATATCTGAATATGAATCGGAAGTTGCAGTGAATGAACCTGTAGTATTTGCATTTACTTTCAATGTTACAATCCCTTTACTATTTGTAGCGTAGCTTTCTCCGTTGTATTTTATGATTGCATCAGTCAATGGCAGATTATCAGAACCATTAACTTGTACAGTAACATTCAAAAAGGGAGCGGTGAATGCAACCGATACGGGAACATCGGAAGTAACCGCGGTATATGAAGCATTAATCGTATCGGAATATGAATCGGAAGTAACCGAGAACACTCCAGTACTGTTTGCAATTACTTCAAAGCTTGCAATACCATTACCATTGGTTATATAGTTGTTTCCTTTACAATTTAGAATAGCATTTGCCAAAGGCTTGGCATCAGAGCCATTCACCGTAACGTTAACATTAACATAAAGTCCACGTTCATAAGCACCCATATCTATTGAAGATCCAGCGATACGTTGATTTCCTTCAAAGTCAGTAGTAGTTGTATTTGCTGAACTTAAACCTGTGTTGATGCAAGGTGAACCTGATGCAAGATGAAAATCACCAGTAGAAGGATTTACAAAATGAGGCCCCGAAGTTGCTGAGTTACTCGATGCAAGGGTTATATTGCCTGTGCCTGTTAGTCCTGCTGATGTAGCCGAATAGCTTAAAAGCCCCAAATTTCCAATATATTCATTTGAAGGATTCCCCCACAAGATACAGTTGGTAAAGGTTCCTGTCTCAGAATAAATTCCCATATTTATATTATTCACTATTGAGCAGTTTATGAATTTTCCCGATGAATTATTTACTCCATCTTTATTGCCAGTTATAATACAATTAGTGAATGTTCCTGAGGAATATGCCACACCATAATTTTTACTGTTTAATATGGTATTGTTTGTAAATATTCCTGAAGACTTATATATTCCATATTGATTATTTGAGACAGTGCAATTAACAAATGTTCCTGTTGAAGTATAAACTCCATAGGTTGAATCTTTAGTAATAGTACAATTAGTAAATAAACCACCTTTAGAAGTAACGCCACCATACATTGCTTTTGTGATAGTGAAACCGTCTAATATTGCTGTTAAATTTACTGAATCAGCATTATTAATAATATAATCAGTTGTTTTGTTTCCATTAAGTACGGTAGAATTAGCTGTTACATTACGTTTACTGAGTTCATCTTCGGTTCCAGTAAAGCCACCATAAACGGCAACATCATTACGAGTTGTCATGGATTTAGCAAGCGAATATATTCCTTTTGCAACCCATATTTGTCCAGGTATTGAAACTTTGTTAATAGCCGATTGCAAACTATCAGCTGGTAGAGCGTTGTCCCATGAGGAACCATTTTTTATTCCTGCTCCATCGGTTGTTATTCGCAAAACAGTAGCAGGTTTTAGTGTTGATAGTTTTACTGTTTTCGTAATTTCGGATGAGACTACCGTAAACGAACCTGAAACTGTATCGGTATAATATTTTGAAGTAGCAGCAAACGAACCTGTACTATTTGGCATAACATCAAAACTTGCAATACCATTACCATTTGTAGGGTATGTTGTTTTATTGTAGATTACTGTAGCGTTAGTTAAAGGTTTGTCGTCAATTCCTAGAACAGTTACATTGACATCAATTCCATGTTCATAAGCACCCATGTCAATAGACGAACCAATAATTCGAGATTTGCCATCAATGTCGGTTGTTGTTGTATTTATCGAACTTAAACCTGCATTGATAAGGGGTGAACCTGCTGCAAGGCGGTAGTTGCCAGTTGTTGGATCAACAAAATGAGGTCCTGTTGATGCAGCATTTTTTACATCAATAGCGATATTGCCTATTCCAGTATGGCCTCCTGTTATTGCGGTATAAGTTAAAATAGCAGTATTATTGAAATTATTATAATCGCCCCAAATTATGCTATTTGTGAATGTTCCGCCTGAATTATATACATCACCATTGTTACCAACAATAGAACAGCCAATAAATACTCCAATTCCATTGATTATGCCATGTCCTGCATTATTTGAAATAAGACAATTGGTAAACGTACCACCTGGAGAGTATATACCATCGCTTGTATTTGCCTTTATGATACAATTATTAAAAATACCACCAGAAGATACCCCATAGCCATTCTCTGTTATAAGACAATTGTTAAATATTGCACTACTGTTTTGTATCCCTGTCGATTTATTACCAGAAATAGTGCAATTAGTAAATATACTCAAAGAGTCTCCCATCACAATTCCTCCTGAACCATTCTCTTTAATAGAACAATTAGTAAATATTCCTGAAGATCCATAAATTCCATTTTCTGTATTTTTAGAAATGTCACAGTTTAGAAATGTTCCTATTGTAGAATATATCCCATTTTGATTTGCTGTTATGTTACAGTTTTCAAACGTACCTGTTGATGAAGCTACGCCATAATTACCATTTGCTGTTATGGTACAATTACTAAACGTACCGCCCAATGAATAGATTCCTCCTGTTGAGCCTCTTGTAAGTGTAAATCCATCGAGTACTGCTGTTGATTGGAGGGTGGTTGTATTATAAATTAAATAATTTACAGAACTACCCCCATCGAAGGTTGTTACGTTTGCTTTTGCATCTCGTTCATCTAAACTTGATTCCGTTCCAGCAAATCCACCATAAATAGAAACAAGTTCACGCATTTCTAATGCTGTAGATCGAGTATACGTTCCTGCTTTCACCCATATTTGTGCTGGTTGTGTTGCCGCAGTTATTTTTGATTGTATGGTAGTCATTGCTGCCGCATTAGCCCATGACGAGCCGTCTTTTGTCCCCACACCGTTTTTGGCGAAACGAATAATTGTTACTGGCTTAGGGGCTATCAATTTTACGGTATCAAATACCTCAACGTTAGTTACCATAAACGAAGTTTTCACTGTATCGGTGTAATAACCCGAACTGGCAGCAAACGAATACGTTCCCGTGGCAATATTTGTAAGTACCACCGTTCCTTTACTATTTACAGTATAATTGATTTTATTGAAAGCAACAGTAGCATCGGTTAATGGTTTACCGTTAGCATCGGCAACAGTAATGTTTACATTTTGTCTCAGAATATAAAGTTGTACGGTATCAAAAACCTCAGCATTTGCAACTGTTAGTGAACTTGTAGCAGTATCGGAATACAAAATCGAAGTTGCATAAAAGGGATGTATTCCTTGAGCAAGGTTTTCGATAGTAACGATTCCTTTGCCATCGGTTGTGAAACTTTTTTTATCAAAGCTAACTATAGCATTCGCAAGTGGCTTTTTGTCAAGACCAAGGACGGCAATATGAACGTCTTGTCTCAAAGTTGTGAATGAAACTGTTTTTGATAATGTTGCCGTAACTGTGAGCGAGGTTTTTATGGTATCAGTATAATCAACAGATGTAACAGTAAATGCAATATTTCCAGAAGCTATATTTATTACTGCTATACCGTTGCTATTGGTTTTATAACTGTTGCCATTGTATACTATTATAGCATTTGTAACTGGTTTACTATCTGAACCCAAAACGGTTAGTGTTACGTCTATGCCACGTTCGTAAGCTCCCAAGTCAATAGCAGAGCCAATAATACGTTGCTTACCTTCTATATCGGTGGTCGATGTGTTAGCTGTATTCAAGCCTGCATCTATTAATAGTGAAGAATTTGCCGATAGACGATAATTGCCGTTAGTAGGATCGATAAATTGAGGTCCATCACCATCGGTATTGCTTAATGCTAAGTCAATATTTCCATCACCATCAACAACACCAGGCATTGCAGTATATGTTATGGTTGGTTTGTTTAGGCTATTGCTTGTATTACCCCAAACAATACAATTGGTTAATGTACCTGAGAAATAATTTAAACCTGTTGTATTCCCTACTATAGAACAATTTATAAATATACCATTATTATTGCTTATTCCATTATCACTACCCGAAATAATACAGTTGGTGAAATTACCTGAATCATAAGCAACTCCAGTACCATTAGTACCTCCAGTTATGTTGCAATTAATAAATGGCCCTGTTGAAGATTGTACAGCAGTTCCATTCGTCGAACTATTATTTATGGTACAATTAATAAACGTTCCTTCCGAATGATCGACACTTGCTCCATAGGTATTAGTATTATTGTTCAATATAGTGCAATGAGTAAATGTCCCAGCTCCATACTCAACTCCTTTCGTATCACCTGAAATAGTGCAATTATTATAAATACCCGATGAAGAATTTATTCCATAACTACCCGAAATACTACAATTAGTGAATGTCCCTGTTGAAGAACTAATACCGTCACTTGTACTCGAAATAATGCAATTGGTGAATAATCCACCTAAGGAATAAACCGATCCACCTGAAGTATAACTTCCAGATGTTCCTTTGTTTAGAGTAAAACCATCTAAAACTGCCGAACCTGACAATGTAGCTGAGGTATTCTTAACTACATTTTCAATATCTGTTACCGACAGAATTGTTGTATTATTTGTTGCATCTTGTTGATTCAGGCTGGTTTCGGTTCCTGCAAAGCCACCATAAATGCCAACATCATTTTTCATACTTATTGATTTTGAAAGGGTATATGTTCCCTTTGCAACCCACACTTGACCAGGTATTTTTACATTGTTTATTGCATATTGCAAACTATCGGCAGGTAAAGCATCAGCCCACGATGAGCCTTTTCCCGTTCCTGTAGTATTTACATATAATATGCTTATTGCATTTTTTGTTTTTAGTAATGCAGTAGCTGATACATCGGTAGTTGATACTGTAAACGGACCAGTTACCGTATCTGTGTAATAAACCGAACTTGCATAAAAGACTCCAGAACTATTGGGATTGACATCAAAGGTTGCAATACCATTAGCATTAGCTATATATGTATAGTCATTGTATTTTACTTTAGCATAAGCCACTGGTTTAGTGTCAACTCCTAAAACTGTAACATTGACACTTATTCCATATTCGTAAGCACCAAGGTCGATAGAACCATTTATTATACGAGCTCGTCCTGTAATGTCGGTTGTTGAAGTATTAGCTGAACCAAGTCCTTTGTTAATTAAAGGTGAACTTGCCAACAAATGGTAATTGCCATTAGCAGGGTCAACAAATTGAGGTCCTGTTGCATCGGTGTTGTTTTTTGAAATAGTAATATTTCCTGTTCCTGTTTGATTGTTTTGAGTAGCACTATACGTTACGGTTGCATTACTAAATCCATCACCAGAACTACCGCCCCACAGAATACAGTTAGTATATATTCCATCAGTCCAATTGACATTTCTTTCAGAATTACCAGCCAGTGTGCAGTTAATAAATGTAGCGGTAGAACCTGTTTGAACTCCTGTTGAGTTTCCAGTTATAAGACAATTGACAAAAGTACCCGCAGAACCTATTCCAACAACATTTCCAGAGACCGTACAATTAGTAAAAGTAGCTGTTGAAGAATAAATAGCCTCATATCCGCCCCAAGTACTTGTAGCTCCAGTTACAGTGCAATTAATAAATGATCCACCTTGAGATGTTATTCCACCTTCTGAACCATTGATGGTAAATCCATCAAGCACTGCTGTTGCTTGCAAGGTAGTACCATTATTTATAACAACCTTAACACTACTGCCCAAAAGTGTTGTTGTATTTATAGCTACATTCCGTTCAGTCAGGCTGGTTTCGGTTCCTGCAAAGCCACCATAAATAGCAACATTATCTTTCATAGTTAGAGAGCTGGTAAGGGTGTATGTTCCCTTTGCTAACCATATTTGTCCAGATGTTCCTATGGTATTGATAGCTGTTTGCAAACTTGTTGCAGGGAAAGCATTATCCCACGATGAACCATCTTTTGAGCCTGCTCCTAAAGTCGTTATATAATATTGATTTGAAGCCTGTACTATTGTAACGGTTTGGTCTGCAATACCTGTTGCCGAAATCGTTACGGTTGCTGTACGCACTTTGTTTGTAGTATTTGCCTTAGCCGTAAAAGCAAGCTTGCCATTGCTATTTCCAGTTGTTGGGTTTACCGATAGCCACGATTCGTTAGAGCTTGCCGACCAATTTACATTAGCTGAAAGTTTTATTGATGCAGTATCTCCTTGTGAAGCTCCAATCTTTGCAGAATCTGTCCAAAGGGTTACTCCGTCCA
>Ga0302288_1000031_pt1 | contig 136698 bp, 117 predicted proteins | sample III_Fen_N1_1_FD_194549 | JGI IMG/M metagenome (GOLD analysis project Ga0302288, IMG submission 194549) | Peat permafrost microbial communities from Stordalen Mire near Abisko, Sweden - III_Fen_N1_1 | ecosystem: Environmental > Terrestrial > Soil > Wetlands > Permafrost | place: Sweden: Abisko... | reverse complement strand
TGCCACTTGCTAATGCTTCGGACACGACTCCGTGCATAAGAGACTTTCACTCTCCGGACTATTTCTTTACCGTTCCTTTCGGTTAATAAAGAAATTTTATTTATATTCGCCATTCAAGGCACACACAAATAGAACTGAACGTACTGAGCCATGTTGGATTGGTACGTTCAGTTTTACTGTATATAGAAACGAGTTGTATACTAGTGAAAAGGCTATTACCAAGATTATAATTTAAAATAGTATGAGATTTATATTTATATTTTTAATTGTGTTAGGATTAAGTACTGAATTACATGCACAAAAAAGTTCAGACTATTCATTTATTGATAAAGTTATGCTTCAAATTCCCGATTCATTGACTAAAACGACTCAAGGAATAGCTCATTATGTTAAAGTAAAATTTTCAAAACCTACCGACCAATCAAGAGCTATTTTTATTTGGATAGCTAAGAATATAAAGTACGATATTGATAATATGTTTGCAATTAATTTTTATCAAAAAACAAATGAAATTATAGATAAAACATTACAAACACATAAAGGAATTTGCATGAGTTATGCCGAGCTTTTTAATGATATTGCTAACAAAGTCGGATTAAAAACCTATGTAGTTTCTGGATATACAAAACAAAATGGTTTTGTTGATTATATTCCCCATGCTTGGTGTGCTGGCTTAATAGATTCTACTTGGTTCCTATTTGATCCAACTTGGGGTTCTGGATGTATTCAAAATGGCAAGTTTGTAAAGCAGATTAACAATTATTATTATAAGATAAGACCAGAGCAACTAGTAAAGTCACACATGCCTTTTGACCCTCTTTGGCAATTCTTAAATTATCCGATTACAAATCAAGAATTCTACGAAGGGAAAACTCAAATAAATACTAAAAAGGTCTATTTCAATTTTGTAGATACATTGAAGCAATTTGAAAGACAAACTGAGATTGAACAACTAATTTCATCAAGCAATAGGATTGAAAAAAATGGTGTAAAAAATTCCCTAGTATTTGATAGACTTGAGCATAATAAGCGTGATATTGAATATTACAATAATAAAAAAGTTGTTGAATGTTATAATTCAGCTGTAAATTCTTATAATAATGGAATAAATTTACTTAACGTCTTTATAAATTATAGGAATAATCAGTTTACTCCCAAAAAGTTGGATGCGGAGATCAAACAAATGGTTGATACGGTAGAAATTTTATTTAATCAATCAAGATTACAATTGAGCAGTATAAAAAATCCAGATACAAATACATCTATATCAATAACACAATTAAATAAATCAATAGATGATGCATCAAAAAATTTAAATGAGCAAAAGGCTTTTGTAGATAAATACATTAAGACGAATAAAATGTTTAGAAAATCATTATTTACAAAATATACATGGTTTGGAATTCCATTGAATTAATTATCACCAATGTCACAGTTCCCGTTAGTGTGTGTATTCCCCGTTATGAAGAACGAGCGACATTTATGGTGCAATGGTTGAATAGCTGAAATGGCAGTTAATAAAAGGAAATAAGCTTCGAATATTTCTTCCCCGATGTTGTAAATGTTAAGATATAACCTCCATTTCGTATGTTGTAACAACTTAAATCTATTTGTCCTGTATCATAATCAAGCTTTTGGGTCAGAATAAGTTTTCCTTCCATATCAAATAGCCTTGCGAGTATGGCACCACTGCTTCCGCTTATGGTATAGTTAATTATTTTTGTTTCCGATGGATTTGGATAAACAGTACATCCACCATCATAAGAAACATTTGTATCGGTGCTAATTTCCCAATCTTTTAGCTTTTTGATGTAGGCTGTTAATTCCTGAGCATTCTTGTAATGCTGTGCCACCGAAGGATGTCCGGCTATTCCATAACCTAAATCGCCCAGCTCTTCCGACAATTCAAAGAAATAAACATTTCCCTTGTTTCTTTTATTAGCCGAATCGACGATAAACGTAATATATCGTCTTAAAAAATTCAATTTATTACCCGATAAAATAGGTCCTAACAAACAAATAATATCGGCACTGTTATTTCTGGTTTGGATAGTGTCGATGAATTGCAGGTATTTTTTAACAAATAAAGCCGAATCGCCACCACTTCCACTAAAATCGTTAGTCCCCAAATCAATACAGATCAAATCGGGTTTGGGCGAGAAAGAATAAAGTGGGATGGAGTCGGTGAAGATGGTTCGATTATAGTAGTTGGTCATGCAGTCGTATGTTTCAACATCGGTATTGCCACCGTAATTGCGGTAAACTCCGATTCCCGAAACACAAACGCCAAAATAACGTGCATTGAAATTACGAGCGGTATATGCTCCGTAGGTCAAATAATTATTTTCTGTTGTAGGTCCAAAGGTATCGTTGCTTGTGCCTTCGTTTCCAAAACCACAAGTTATTGAATTGCCAATAAACTCAATGATGTGCTTACGTTGATTTGCTATTGAAACCAGTGTTTTCCCTTTATCGAGTAAATAGCCATAAAATTGTGTTATCCCAAAACCTTCTTCTGTAAGTCGATATATCTCAATTTCATGAATGGTGTCGGATAAGCCGCTGGCAAGTTCATAGGTGTTTCGACCTTTGATTGTTTGTATTCGTTTGATTATTGCATTATCGAGAATAATTGTGTAATAATTCTGAGTTCCGGCATCTCCCAGTATTATTGAAATACTTGTTCCCTGAAAACAAGCTCGTATTGATACTCCTGAATAAGAAAATTGTGGAGCCAGTGAATATGTAAAGTCTATTCTGCCCGAATATTCAATCAGAGAATTATTGGCAGGAATAGTATCCGATGATTGAGCACCGACCATTGAAGCTGTGATAAGACAAACACATAAAGTAATTATATATTTCATCTGTATATATTTATTTGAGTTTTTAATTGTCAGATGGAATACGCCATATAATCATCCTCGCATGGTGTGCAAGTTTTGTTCATAGCTATTTCATCTATTTGTTTCTATTTGTTTCGGTCCGATGGTTCTTAAAGGGTAATTCATTTTCCTTTAAAATATGGATTATTTCTATAATTTCTCGCCGAGAGCCAGTTTTAATTTTAAAACACTCACGCTGTAATCAATGTTAGCCTTTAACATCATCAGTTTTGCTTCAGAAAGCGATGTTGCATTATCGAGCAATTCGATATTTGTAATTACACCCGATCTAAAACTTGTTTCAGCCAGAGTGTATGCCTGTTCAGCCTGTTTTAACTGTAATTGCAGTTGTGTTATTTTCTGCAAGGCAGCTTCCACACCGGCTTCGTTTTCAACAACTTCGTTCACAATGTTGCGACGGGTCAGTTCTTCATCCTGTTTACTATTTTCAATATCCGTTTTTATCTGAAGCAGATTGAACTTTGTGCGTCCGGCATCGAATACCGGTATTTTAAGTCCTACACCAATGACGTAATTAAGTTTGCCTTGATTCATATCGGGAAAATATCCATTTTTAACACCGCCTGAGGCAAAAGCCGTTACCACCGGCGAATGTTCCGTATTTATCATCTTATAACGCAGTTCCGATACATTTATCCTTTGCTGTGCTATTTTTAATTCCTGACGGGTTCGTGTGGCATAAACAGGCAACGAATCGTCCGACATAAAAGACACCACGGGTTGTAATTCTTTCTTTACCGTCAACGAAGTCTTTTCAGGTTTTCCTAGTAGCGAATTCATTTGACATATCTGAACTTTCAATGATGTCTGTAAATCGGTTTTTTGATTTTCGATAGTCGAAATGCGAACTTTTGTTGTCAGCACTTCATACGTGGTTGCCGAACCCGTTTCTTTTTTCTTTTCCACAAAGCGAAGATGTCCGGTGAGTGTGTTGAGTTGTTCGTCCTTAATCTTGATTGCTTCCTGAAGATATACGATGGCGTAATATATGTTGACAATCGATAGCGATAGTCGTTGTTTTATTTGATCGGTCGAAAGACTTGCCAATGCTTTATTTTGTGATTCCATTGCAACAATCTTTTCCGTTTTCCCGAAATCATAAACCGTCTGGTTGTAATTTATTGTTGCCGAATAATTGTTTGCCGGGTACAAGTCGAATGTTCCGAATCCGGGAAAGGTAATTGACGAAACGGGTCCAATATGTGAATAGCTGGAGTTGAGACTGATATCGGGATAATAAGCTGTTTTAGCTAATCCGATACGAGCATCGGCTGCACTGATATCCTGTTCATTCTTCTTGATTGTGGGATAATTGCCCGTTACCTGATTTACGATGTAACTAAGCGAAACTGAATCGGACGATGCGGTTGTTTGAGCTGATAAAGACGACCAGGCTAACGTAATGCCCAGGTTTATAAATACTGTAAATAAAGACTTCATTAATTTAAGAATTTTGTAATTGTTCTGCCTTTTTCTTTGATCGTAACATTATTGTAGGAATAAGTCCAAGTATGGTAATGAATGCGGCAATCAGAAAATCATCATCTATTCCTGCAATGTAGGCTTGCTTGCTGATATTCGAAAACAAGATGGATTGTCCCTGTTTCAATGCTGTTGTCATTGAGCTGCCGCCGTGCATCTGAATGTGATATCCAAGATTCGTTACCACGGTTTTAAACTCTTCCGATCCCGAGAGTATTGCATTATTAAATATTTGTGCATGAAAATTTATCCGGGAGGTAAGCATTGTGGTGAATAACGCAACACCAAGACTTCCGGCAATCTGGCGTATGGTATTGGTTATTGCCGAAGCCTGTGCCATTTTCTCGCGAGGAATGGTAAGCAACGAAAGGGTGCTGAGTGGTGTAAAAATAATTCCCATGGCAAACCCGCGGATATAAAGCGATGTCATGATAAAATTATGTTCCGAAAGAAACGATAGGTCTGAGTTGATATAGAAACTCAATCCCAATAAAAAGATGCCTAGAATCATCGGGACTTTCGGATTTATCTTCGATGACATAAAACCTGCAACCGGAGAAATAGAGCCTTGGATAATACCCACCGGTAAAAAAACAGAACCTGCCTGAACAGCAGTATAACCCAGCGAATTTTGTAAGTAAAGAGGCATCAGAAAGGTACTTCCAAACATTCCCATGCTAAAGATAAAGAGTACCATGTTGCAAAACCCAAAATTATAATTACTCAACAATCGTAGATCGAGCAGCGGGTGGGCGGTTGTCAGTTCGTGAGTAATGAATACGGCAAGAGCAATCGTTGCAATGGCAAAACAGAAAAGAATATATGGAGCCGACCAGCCGTAAGCATTGGTTGCTGCATTACCTTCGGACAGTGCATACAAAAGCACCGGAAGAAAAATAACCACAGATATAAACCCGATGAAATCGAAATCCTTTATCTTTTTATTGATATATTCCTTCTGGATCATTATGGTGAAAAACATGGCAATAATACCAACAGGAATATTAACATCGAAAATCAACTGCCAGCTGAAATTGTCAACCAGATAACCGCCTATCATCGGACCGAACGAAACAGATGCTGCTGCTGCAATTGCCCAGAATCCAAGAGCTATACCTCGTTGTTTTAATGGAAATTCACGGGTGATGATTGCCATACCCAGAGGTTGAATGGTTCCTGCACCCAATCCCTGAATAATGCGTGAAAGTATAAGCGAGTTTTCGTCGTTTGACAATCCGCACAGCAACGAACCAAGTGTAAATAAAAGCAGTCCTAAAAAATAGATTCGTTTGAATCCAAATTTATCGGCAATCCAACCCGATGTTGGAAGCATCACTGCCATTGAAAGCATATACGCCGTGATGACCCATTCTATTTTATCGAGTCCGACACCGAACGACGACATGATCTTGGGCAACCCAACATTGACTATTGTACTGTCCAATACAGCCATGAAAGTGCCTATCATGATATTTGCCAGCACAAACCATTTATATAAATCGTTTTGCGGATGATATGCCGAATCACGATTACGGATTTTCCTGCGAATTCTATGGGAAACGGAAACCTGCCGCATTTAATTTAATCTTTTATGATTTTAACAACACTCGACATGCCCGACATGAAACGGAATTTGGTCATAGTTTCGCCTTCTTCTGTTGCTTCTATCGAAATCTTTATCGGAACACGTTGTGTTACTTTTGTAAAGTTGCCCGAAGCATTATTGGCCGGTATTAGCGAGAACTGTGATGCTGTGCTCGAACCTATTGAAAATATCTTGCCCTTGAATGTTACATTGGCGAAAGCATCAATCTCGAAATTGGCATTTTGTCCTAAATGAAGTGTTCCCACTTTCGTTTCCTCCAGATAAACGATTATCCAGAATTTACTGTTATTATTGACCGTGTAAATTGATTGTCCGGGCTGAACAATATCTCCCGATAACAACCAGCGTTTAGCTACTATACCATCGATCGGAGCATAGAGCTTTGTATTGTTTATTTGTGTTTCTATTACTTTGATCTGTGCTGCCGATGTTTCCACCGCTTTTGCCGAACTGGTGATCTGTGAGCGTGAAACGGCTAATTGGGACTTTGCTGCGGCAAACTGTGCTTGAGCCGTTTCAAGAGTTTTCTTTGAATGGTCGTATTGTTCCTTTGTTATTACATCGCCGGCAAACTGTGTTTTTGCTCTGTCAAAATCTTCTTTTGCACGACTTAAACTTACTTCCAGCACTTTTAGATTTTCTTCGTCGTATGTGTATTTTGCCTGAGCCTGATCTTTGGCTGCTTCTGTTTGTGCCTTAGCGGCATAAGCCTGTTGTTTTTGAGCAAATAAATCGGTACTGTCGAGTTCGGCAAGCAACATGCCTGCTTTCACAGAATCACCTTCCTGAGCATATACTTTTTTGATACGTCCCATGATTTTAGGACTCACCGACACATTGTCAGATTCCACATGAGCATCATCGGTTGTAATAAATTTCGAATAATTCCGATACCAGACAATTCCTGCAACTATGATTGCCATTATTACAATTGCCAATGGTATATAAACCTTTACATTCTTTTTCTTTTCCATACCTATTTATCTATTTGTATTCTTTTGTTATAAGTTTGTTTTTTCTTTTTGATGCGATTTGCAATAATCACAGTCGTTGTCATTGAGCATTATTAATATATCTTTAACTTTTTGCGATGCATCGGCAAGAATATCGAGATGTTCTTTATCAAGATTCAATAGTTTGTTCCGAAGATTCTCGCTGATATACTGTTTTATCTGTTTCAGATGTTCACGACCTTTTTCAGTGATTGTTATGTTAATGATACGACGGTCTTCCGGATCAAAAAAACGTTCAACAAGACCTTCTGCTATTAGTTTATCAATCTGAGCTGTTACATGAGGTTTGGGCATGGAAAGCTTCCGGCTGATGTCGGACATTGATAAAAAATCGTGACGTTTCAATACACTCATCACAAAATATGCTCCCGGAGGTAAAGGAATTTTACTTCTGCTGGGCTTTATCAAATTCATATAAAGCAAAGGCTGAAGCAACATCAGATTTTCAACAGCACTATTAATTGTAGTTTCCATGCTATATATATTTATTCCTTATTTATTCTATATTTATAATAGTTACAAAAGTATAACTATTGTAAATACGAAACAATAAATAGTGCTTTTTTTTAATGTAAAACGAGACACAGTTAAAAGTAGGGGAGTAAATCTAAATAGAATATTTGTCAGGATGCTATTTCAGTTGTCGTCAGCAAAAGCATACGGCAACGAAAATACACTCTTATTATCCAATTTTAAATTGTGATTAAATGTGAACTGTTTTTCATACAGTAATATCTTAAGGTTGAATGTATGTTTGGAAATAGTTACAGCCTTTTTCGTTTTACAAAATATTCCGTTAAAATAGCATGTTTTAGTTCGCTTGGTCTCTAGCTATCTTAACTACTGATTTTCCTTTTTATTATATTGTAATTTTCCCTTTTTTAATTTAGGATATGTTTTTCCGTTCTTCGTAATGAAATGAACAAAATAATTGCGTGAATGATCTTCATTCTCATTACTGGTAACATGAAACATATAGGTTGAATTATCTGTCCATCCTTCTGAATCAACTTGAGGCATATCTTCATCAGTTGACCTATTCTTAACAAAAAAAACGCCTGAACATGTTTTACCTTTTTGGTCCACATATTCATATGATGTTGTCATTGGACGAGGATTAAGAGAATAAGAAAAAATAGTTTTCTTAGAGTTTTTTGTAATTAATAGTATTTCAGACTCAGAATAATCACAACTTCCACAATCACCGGGTGAATGTCCATTACCGGTACTTGAATAAACAAATAATAACGATGAATCTGGTTGCACTCTGCAATTGGGTTTCAGCATTGTACTATCAATGTATTCATCATCATATTCAACCCGTTGTGAACCTATTTCATATATTACAGTATGGTTTGTATAAATGTCATTGCCATTGTCTACTTTTTTCTCAATCAACGTAGCGTTTATATTATAATTTCCAATCTTAAAATTTCTTTTGGCAATAATTTTTGTAAATGATTCAAGCGATGGAATATATTGCGATGTATCTGAAATCAATTCAAATGATGTATCCGCATCATTAAATTGTAATATTCCTTTAAACATTGTCAAAAATGGAGAATTACAATAATTTACTTCAATTGATTCAGGACATTTTAAATATAAATATTGTATCTGTCTTTTATTTTCATCATAACTAAGATATGGTTTTGGGAATACAGTAGAAGGTCGTATTTTAGACAGAAAAGAAAAATAGTTATCATAAACAGAACCAGTATCTTCACTTTGCTGATATTGCCATGTATCTTTATTCCTTTCATCTACTTGTTCAAATAACATAGGCAATAGTGAATCATTTTTTAGAACGATTGCTGAAGTATAAAAATAAGTAGTGTTTTCTTCTGATGGTTCATAACTTTGGGGGATATTGTTTTGTGATTCTGGATTATCTGGATCAACTATTATGGGAAAATCAACACTTATATCATTTGTGTCGGATGAATGTACTTCAATATATCCCGCAATCTGGACTGGCTTTTCAATAACACTATCAACAGAACCAGAACTATCAATTGAAATTATTTGTTGTTCTTCTAATTTGTTGTTTTGTAAAAGGTTTGCTGAAGTATTTTCCTCATCTGGTTCTACTGTTGCTAATTTCTCTTGAATCACTGTGTCGGCTTTTGCAATTATATCATTATTTTGATTATATATACTATCTGTGTCAATATTTCCATAATTTATAATTGATTGACTAAGCATTGGCCAAATTTCTTGGGTTGAACTATCAATTGTATTATTGTTATTTGCAAAAACATCGTCCCCAAGTATATATCTTTTATCTTGTGTCCATATTGAAACTAAATCTCTATTTACATTATCAAATACTTTTTCTTTTTCACCTATAAATAAATATGCACATTCTGTACCTCTAATTTTATATACATTTCTAATAAATTCGCCTATAGCAAAACTATCAGGCACTAATTTTTCGAGTAAAGTATTTCGATATGTATATTGTATTTTTAAGTATGAAGTTATTTCATCATCAGAATTCAAAGAGATAATTTGACCGATCCGAAGTTTCATATCTGAGCTATATATTACTTTCCCATAGAATCGATGATTCCATTTTTCTTGAGATGGTATTGTATCATAAATAGTTTTAATTATTGTATTTATCCAAATAGAATCTTTGAGGTTATCCTTTTTGAATGGTTTATATTGTCCGTATCCACTTAACCATAAGCCAAACAGGATAATTAATAATGTTAGATATCGTCTCATAAACAGAATTATTATATACAGAACCCAGATATTTCATTTCTATTTCAATAGCTAAAGTACTGATTTAATACATATAATCTTCTTTTTTTAATATTATAGTTTGACACCGTTTATAGTATAGGCTCACAGTCAGATATCTGTTTTAATCAATCAGACATCTGATTCATTCAGTCTGACCTTCTCCTATAATTGGTATCGGTCGGGGATATTTTACCATTTTTTTTGAACGTAATAGTAGTATCTTTGATTTTCTGTTTGATTTATTTATTCTATAATTCTGTTATTCCAGCTGACAATTAGAAACCTAAATATAAAAGCACATGAACTTAAACCCTGAAGATGTCCTGTTACTCGAATGTATAAAACCCTGTCATACAACTGCTGATTTGACGAGAATAGAAGGTGTTGTAAACGATGGTATAAAATGGGATATTTTTATTCGAAATGCCATCCAAAACAGACTAGTGGGCTTTGTTTATAGTACTTTCCGAAAACTAACAAATAGGGAACGGATCCCCAATCATATACTTGAGACCTTACAAAATTATTATTACAAGACTTTAAGCAGGAATACCGTATTGTATGATAGTTTTAAGACGGTTATTGCAGCATGGCATGAACAAGGAATTGTGACGATAGCTTTAAAAGGCATCTATCTTGCCGAGTGTGTGTATGATGATATCGGCATACGGCAATTGAGCGATATGGATCTTCTGGTTTCTTCTGATGATGCCGGACAATGTGAAAAAATATTGATCGAGGGAGGTTTTATTCCCGATAAGAGTGCTAAATCGAAGTTTATAAAAAAGGAAAAAGACAGTAAACATCTGCCAATGCTTGTAAAGAATGGCGTTGGTGTGGAAATTCATAAAACACTAATCATCGCCGATCCTGATTTTAATATTCCATTGTCCGATTTTTGGGAACATACACAAAGAGTCGATATTGCTGAAACATCTGTTTTAGTATTTCAGCCAAACTATTTGTTACTTCATATTTGTATGCATCTGGACGAGCATTTTGTTGATGCCCGGATTCATTTTATCGCCTATGCCGATATTGTTTGGATTATTCATAAATATAACGATCGTATTGACTGGGATGAGTTTGATGCAATGTGTAAAAGATATAATTGTGAGCAGAACGTATACCGTCATTTGTTTTTGTGTCATACTTATCTGGGTGTATCAATTCCTGAAAAGATCAGAAGCCGGTTCTCTCTTTGCTGTGATGACTATATCACTGATTTTTTTATCAATCAACTGCAATGTAATAGCAATTTTGTTCCCAAAAAACGGAATCGGAATATCACCGAATTAAAGAAAATGAAAGGCATTGGTAATAAAATAAGGTTTCTGCTTGGCGATCTGTTCCCTTCAAAGTTGTTTATGTATTCCCGCTACAAAATCAAAAATCCGAAAGCTCTCTATTGGTATTATGTAGTCCGTTTGTTCGATGGCATGATAAGTGGAATACGATATCTGGCAGGAGTGCGGAAAATTTAAAACGACTTCTGCAAAGAATACAGTTCACAATAATGTCCTTTAAGATTCATCAGTTCCTGATGATTGCCCGATTCCACAATTTTACCTTCGTCCATCACATAGATAATGTCGGCCCATTGAATACTTGAAAACCGATGACTGATAATCAATACCGTTTTGTTGGTTGCCAGATCACGGAGGTGACTGATAATTTGAGTTTCGGTTCCGGCATCCAAGGCACTCGACGGTTCGTCCATCATCACTATTTGTGAATCACGGTAAAATGCACGGGCTATTGCCAGCTTCTGCCATTGTCCGATGCTTAGTTCTTCTCCTTTTTCAAAGTAATTGCCGATCATGTTCTGAAATCCGGCCGGAAGCTTTTTCAATACATCATGGATACCTGCCATTCGTGCCGATTCTTTTACTTTATCAGTGTCAACATGTTTTGAAGGATTTCCCATCCATATATTTTCCGATGCAGTCATATTATAAAGAGCAAAATCCTGAAACACTGCGGTGATTTCTTTGCGAAACTCTTCCTGATTCGATTCTGTCAAAGCAATGTTGTCGAATAAAATAGTTCCTTGAGTGGGTTGGTAGAATCCGCATAGTAATTTCACCAACGTTGTTTTTCCCGAACCATTGGCACCAACCAGAGCAACAGTCTTACCTGCCGGAATGGTCATCGAAACAGCATCAAGTGCTTTGCGTGAACTCGACGGGTACTGGAACGAAACATTGTCGACGGTTATTCCTTTTTGCAATTTTGCCATTGTCTGTGTTGAGATAGCTTGCTCTGCTTCCTTGGTCGAAGACAAGTGTAGGAATGAGGTGAAATCGGCAAAAAAGATATTATCTTCATATAATGTTGCAACCGATTGCAACATGTCTTTGATAATGACAAATCCACGTTGAAAAACCAGGAAAAAGAGCACCACCGTGCCAATGGTGAGTTTGCCTTGTATTGCAAGGAATGCAACAAATCCAAATGCAACAAAAATCAAAACGATGGAAATTGTCTGCGAAATAATGTCGGCTATAAGTTGTTTACGGTAGATTCTGTTCTTCCTCTGGTACAAATCTTTTTGTATCGAATTGAACCGTGAGATGAATAATGGTGCTGTTGCAAACAATCGCAATTCTTTTGCAAAGGGTATTCCTGTAATCACACGGTTATAGTAATACGACTGGCGTTCTTTCCTGCTATCTTTTTTGTTCAATTGATATAACATGTGCGAAAATCTGAATCGAACAAAAAGACTAGGCAATAGACCAATGAACAATACAAAGGCAATCATCCAGTGAATGCTGAACATCAGTGCCAGTACAGCAACGGCGGCAATGCACGACCTCACCATCGATAAACTTGCCTGTACCAGTTTCATGGGTCTGAATCCGGCTTCTATCGTTGCACGATGAATTATTTCCTGTTGAGGAGGGTCTTCAATATTTTCATATTTCAAATGAGAATGTTTGGTGTGAAGCCGGTTGTATATGGTGAGCGAAACCGATTGCGATAATTGTTCGCGTGTGTAGGTGCCTATGGAATTGATAATAAGTCCGAGCAGGAAAACAAGACCCGTGATGGCTATTACAATTTCAAGATGAAAAAGCGTTGTCGGGTTCGATGATGTTTGAATGGCATTTATGGAATCGACCAATCGTTTTATTAAATATATAATGACAAACGGGAATATTCCCTGAAAGAATGAAATCGCCACATTTTTTATTACCAGAGGTTTCGATTCGCTGAGAATTAATCGCAAATTCGAACATGTTGTTGTAATGGTTGCCTTAGCCTTCGACATGAGTCGGCATAGCTTGAAAAGTATTCGTGTTGCAGGTCTGACAATGAATCCAAAATAGAGAATCATAAATCGCCAGAAACGATATTTCGGTGAAGACAGCGTTTTCTCTTTTCCCGCACGGATATAACCCGTTACCAGACCAAGTATAGCATCTCGATTAATTGATGTATCGGGCTTCCTGCAATTATCGCCTTGTGTTGTGATTTTTGAATTGATAGCCTTTATAACTCTGTGTCCTATTGTTTTATTGTTAATAGTTCCAACAATAATATCACCTTTTTTGATAGTATTGGTATCGATTTTTTTGATTATTAGTTTATCACCTGCTTTCAAAATAGGAAACATACTTGAACCACCACTATCTTTTATAATGTTTAGATGGGCATCAAAAATATCTGTTGTAATCTTTGAATATTCATCCGGGGTAATATGTACCTGATTATTAATCATGTGATCTGATAAAATCAATAACATCAGCATCGGGCTTAAAGCCCAGTTCGTAGATCGGGATTGTATTGTAGATTTCTGACACCAAAGCTAAATGATGCTCTATAAATTGTTTATCGTAGCCGTGCTGAATGCAAAATGCCAGAAGTCGCGAAATAGCTTCGACACCTGTCATACGTTTGATGCAATGATCTTTCGTTTGCTTGAGAAGATAGATAGCATTCAGTTCGTTACACTTTGGAATATCATCATAAAACATTGGAGTGTTGTGCATCATTACTTTTCCATTGTTGATGGTAAGCATAAGCCGGTCATCATTAATCATGGCATGTCCGTTTTGCTGCCAGATACCTGCCATAGTGCTTTTACCAATGCCTGAGAATCCCGAGAACAACCGACCTTTTCGCCCATCAACAATTCCAGATGAATGTATCAGTATAGCTTTATGTATTGTTGTTAGATAATACATAATCAGCGGTCCCATGGGGTAGGATAGTGGCATTACTGTTTTCTCTGTTCCAGGCTCACAATATATCTGCCATTTGTTTGTCGATGTCGAAACGAGAGCTATTTGCTGAATCAGGTTCGATTGCAGAGGATTGTAAACAATAATTCTGTATCCGTTTCCGGTTTTACAAACATCCCATAATTTTTTGTCACCGTCTTTGGTCTCGAATACCAAAGATTCTTTGCTTTTAAGCTCATCGGTAATTGATGGGATTATTTCAATTCTAGTTGATGTTTCGAAGCAATGGCTCCCATCGATAAAATGTTTGTAGCCAATATCTAAACCTATGAGAATATCCGAATCACTGTATAGTTTGATTCCCATACCACCTATAGAAATACTCTGAGTCTTCGACAACAATTCCATGTTACTCCATTATTTTTGAAAGACTTTCGATAAAAGAATCATAGTCGGCTTCGGCTGTTGCCAGATCAATATCAAAGGCTTCAATCACCGACGTTAGGATGACATTTTCCGTATTTCTTCCATCAATGCTTTCCCATATAAAACAAGCCACTTCGTTCATTGTAAACATTTCAGTCATGTTGGCAATGTTGTTCTTTAGAGGAACAAGCACCATTTCGTTACCTACCTTGCGAGTGGCAAACTGCGATTTCTTTTTATATATTTCGGTTAATGTCATAATCTAATCTTTTTAATAAAAAACAAAGATAAAAAAACGCCACACAAAACCTATGATTTTATGTGGCGTTTCGCTGTTCGCAGTGACACCTTCTTGTAAGGTGTCTCCGCTAGTTTCCTGTTGTTATGCTTCGTTTATCCTGTATGGATTATCGTTTCTAAGATTGATACCTGATTTTCCTCCTGGATCATCGGGAGGTGTATTATCACTCATCATCACCATAGAGATTTGATTGTCGATCTTGATAGACTTCATTTCCGGTTTCGAATATATTCGTTTGCCGGGAGTTTTGCTTGCAATTGTATTCATATATGTTCTTTATTTAATCGATTTATACTATTTATTTATCACAACTTTCACCGTTTCGAAGATTGTCCCAGAGGCAACCGTCACAAAATATATTCCTGTAGCAGGAACGTCAACCGAAGCAGGTGACGAAGCTATCCACGAAGATGAGATAACTCTTCCCAGTACATCGGAAACGGTGACCATGGCTGGCACAACAGCGGTTGTTACCACAATAGCACCATTCTTTGGTGAAACACTAATTCCTTTTGCTGTAACAGCCTTGATGCTGGTGGTTTCAGTTCCCGATTTCAATACAAGAGTAAAACGGCTGGCGTTGTCACTGCTGTCGGCAACAAACGAATATTCATCTCCGGTAGATAAGTCGATAGATTTTTTTGTCACATTGTCGAACAATACGGCTGTATATCCATCAAGTCCCGAGATCTCATGAAGTGAAACAGCAAAAGTTCCTTTTTCAAAGGCATGGAAGCCAACTGCTATGGAGTCATTACCAGTAAATGTTCTCAAACCGTTGATGGCAACCTTTTCGGAATCTGCCTGCATGTACAATTCGGGAACATGAACATTATTGTTGCTCATTTTGGGTGAGTCGAACTTATCGAATCCGTTTGATGCACTGTCTGCAAATACAGCAACCGCTTCATCTGTGTTTGTTCCGTTAGAAACAGCAAGGCGAACAACAGGGAATGCAACGTATTCTTTCAATAAACCTGTCTGGTGGCTTCTCATCGCGTTGGTGAATGAGAGAGCACCCGTGTTTCCATCGGCATCAACCTTCACCCAGAATGCCTGCATGGGAGGAATGTATTGAGTACCACCGTTGGTACCAACATTATCCAAAGCATTATATGTGCTAAACAACATAGATCCGTCTGTTGTTGTCGTACGATACCATAAGGAGGAAAGCATGTTGGAAGCAGAAGTTGTAGCTGCTTTCCAGTCAAGGTACGACAGATAGGGGTTACCGATAAGGTTGTATCCGCGTTTTGTATCTAAGATTCCGGTACGTGAAGGGGTAATGGATACTGTTCCTGAGGTAAGTGTTCCTGTGAACGAAACTGTTTGATCGGCACCAAGACGGGCAACGTATCCTGTTCCTTTGGAAAGAGTAGTCGTGTTATTGGTGATTTCAGAGTAGGTATGAGCTGTTTCGTCATAATACCAGAGTCTGTTTGTGCCGGCTGCATCAAATGTTGAGCTTGTGGCTCCGGTAACCGGACTTGCCACATACCAGAAACGTCCGCTTGGGGTTGTTGTTCCTGCTCCGGTTAAATCCTGTCGCACGGTGGTGGTGCCGTTTACTAACAATTGTGGAGAAGCATCTTTTTCAACGTATGTTGCACCACTTTGCAATGTAAGGTCACCGATGGTTGTCAATGTCTTACTTCCCGATGTAATGGTTAGGTTTGCTCCGGTTGCTATGGTTAAGCTTTTGATAGTGAAATCGGTTCCGAAATTGAATATCGGATTGGTTGTCGTTGCCGCAATAATCACATTGTTTGCAGCAGATGGAATAAAGCCCTTGTCCCAGTTGCTTGCATTAAACCAATCTTCATCGCCATTCCCCGTCCATGTTTCATCGGCACCACAATCGGCGGTACTAAAGGTGGTTTGAGAGTCATGTGTGAAATGATTCGTCGCATAAGCAACATCATCAACCGCTACACACGTCAATCGGGGATTATCGTTTATATATGATATTTGTAAAACGGTGTTTTTCGATAGATCCAAACTTGTCAAACTATTATTATTACAATTCAAACGAGTAAGTGCAGTATTTTTCGAAACATCCAAACTCGTCAAATTACAATTATTAGCAAATAGATATTGTAGATTGGTATTTTTCGAAACATCTAAACTTGTTAAATTATTACTACCGCAATCTAATTCAGTAAGTGCGGTGTTTTTCGAAACATCCAAGCTTGTTAAATTATTACTAAAACAAAATAAATCCGTAATGTTTATAAAAGCTTCAATTCCTGTTAAATCACTTATATTTTCATTATAGACTTCAATTTTCGTAACTGTTTTAGCTTCGCCGTATTGAATTTCGCCATCGCTGTTATTGTCATAATTTAAAACTAAAGCTGCTTTAAAGCTGGCATCAGGAATATATACAATAGAATCTGATGTGGTAAAACTTTCAACGCTTCCGTAGCTTGTCCCTACCGAATTGGTAGCATAGGCACACACATAATATGTTGTGTTGCCATGTAATCCGGTGATTGATTCACTGAAAGAACCGGTTCCCGTTTCGTTATCATCTTTGGTTACTTCTGTTTCGCCGATTGTGGGTGTTGCATCGGTTGATGAATATACCACGCCCCGTTCGGTTACATTTGCTTCGCCATCATCGGTAACTTCACCACCCATGGTTGCCGATGTTGCATCGTAGGTGCTTATTGCTGTGGTGGTAACGGTTGGCTTTTTCAATTGCCATAACAAATATGGATAGCCGCTGTTTTTGGTGGCATCTATTGCCCAATAGTCATTGCTTCCGTTTGTGGTTTCTCCGGCAAAATCCCAACCGGCATCGGTAAACGTTGATTCCGTTTGTAACTCGGCGGTTGTTTTACCGGTTCCATCGGAAGTGCTGCCAGTAAAAATATCCGTATTATAGAAACAGTTGCTGATAGTATTTCCCCAACTGTCTCCAATCAGTCCTCCTATATAATAGGAACCACTAATAGTGCCGGTTGCATAGCAGTTGGTGATAATGCCACCATCGCCACTACCCCCCATCAATCCGCCGATACTTCCATTATAACTATCCGTTGCAACTGCAGAGCCGGTTGCATAACAGTTGCTGACAGATGATCCATAATTAGCTCCAATCAACCCACCTACATAATATTGTCCGCTTGCAGCCCCGGTTGCAGAGCAGTTACTGATAGATGATGAAATTGCATGCCCGATTAACTCACCTACATAAGATGTTTCAGTTCCAGTTACCGAACCGCCAATAATCCCTAAATTAGTAATTTTTGCTGAGTTTACGAGACCGAATAATCCGATATTAAAGGTTGAAGAACGAGAAATAGACAATCCGGTAATGGTATGTCCTTTGCCGTTATAGGTACCGGTAAAGATTATGCCATCGTTTCCGATTGGCGAAAAACCCTTGCCGCCGTCCCATGTGGTTGATGCCGAAGCGTCGATATCAGCGGTTTGAATAAAGTAGCTACTCCATGCAGAAGCGGTTTGTGAAAGCCAGTAAAGATTCTCCAAACTGGCTATTTGATACGGATTATCTTTTGTGCCATCGCCCGAAGCCGGTGGCGTTGAAGTTGGCGTTGTTGTAAAACTCGATACATCACTATAACTGGTTCCGCTTGCATTAATAGCATAGGAGCTGACATAATAGGTAGTTTGTGGTGACAGTCCGCTGATTGGAGCGGTAAATATTCCTGTTCCCGAACCTTCTGATAGTTGGGTTACATCGCTTCCTCCGATGACGGGGCTGGTATTGCTCTCTGAATATACGATACCACGTTCGGTCACCGTTTGTAATCCATCACAGGTAACACTACCGGTTACCGAAGCCGATGTATTTGAGGGGGTTATTGCCGATGTTATAACCGTTGCTAATGATGCCGAAGTTAATTTAATCACATTAAGAACAAGTGGTTTTTGGCTGAAAGCTCCGCTCAAAGCATCGGAAATGCTCATTATCGTTCCGTTTAAGGATGCACTTGTGCATAAATCATTTGCAACGGAAGGGTTTAATGTTCCTCCGGAATTTTTAAGTGCATAATCGGATTGTGCACTACACGTTAATGTTCCCGAAGTGGTTGTGGTAAACACAACATCTGCCGTTCCTGCCGTAACTTCAATTCCTCCATGATTACCGGCGGTTATTGAATTAGTGCCTTCGATAATAAAATTAACGGTCATTGTTCCCGAACTGTTGTTCGTAATGTCAATTGCACTACTCCATTCCCCTGATGTGAGTGTCATATTATCCAGAGTGATGTTGAAAACTGCATCGGCAGTTGAGCTCACAATATATACTTCGCCGGAACCGGAACCTGAAATGGTGTGTGATCCTGCTGTGGAAATAGTAATTGAACTTGATGACAAGGAATAATCAGTTGCACTAACCGAAAAGCAGATAAACAACAAGAGTATTGTTGAAAAAGTTGTAATGGAAGATTTTAGTTTCATAAGCATAGCTATTTATTTGTTAGTATCTGTATTTGTCGTTGAATCCGTTTTTGTTGTTTTGGCATTACGTCCCTGGCGTTGGGCAAGAATCAGGGCATAGGTATCGATGCGGGCGTTGAGTTCGTTCACAAAACTGCTGTATGCAGTGTCGCCGTTCACAATAATCAAGGCATTGATGCGTGTTACCATTGCCTTGTATGTTGCATCCACGTTGGTCCGGGTTTCTTTCATCACTAAATGTGTTTTTGAAGCTTCTTCGGAGTAGCGTGACTTTTTCAATGTGGCAAACGCGTTGTTCTGTTGTTGCAGTTTTTCCACCCAGGTGTCTATTCCAAGTTTTTCAATATCCTCGGGATAGGTATTAATGAGTTCATTGGTCAGCTTTGTCACTGCACCGGTTTCTTCATCATAAGGTTTGCCGGCAACATTTCCGTATGTATTAAAAACCACTAATAATCGTTTGGCTGCTGCTTGTTTTGCTTCGTCAAAGTGATTGCGGGCAGCCTTCACGGTGTCTGATATTCCGCGAAATGTGGTATTACGCAAGGCATTGGCATCATAGAGGTCGTCGGTCAATACACTTTTACCGGGCACGTTCAAAGCCGTGTATTCATTTCCCAGTAGAGTCCCGTAAGTGGCATAGAGGGCTTCTATACCTAATGTTGTGGCTGTATGTTTTACAACTAATCCGTTAAATTCCAACTGGAACTGATAGTGTTCCTCGTTGCGGAGATTGGTAATTGAAAATGCTTTTATTTCCATACGCAGTTTTTATTTAAAATTATAGTAATGATTAAGGTTTACATGGTTTTGGGGAGTGGCAGACAGCTCGGAAAAGGTGTCCATCCACTCGTTCGTATTGTCCGACCGGTCGGAAAGTGAGTCCGAGGGGTCGTTTGGGCTTTCCGACGGCTCGGAAAGTGAGTTCGAGGTCTCCTTTATGCTTTCCGACTGCTCGGAAGGTGTATCCGAGACATCGTTTACCCTTTCCAACTGGTTGGAAGGTGTGTTTGAGGTTTTCTTTATGGTTTCCGACTGCTCGAAAGGTCTCAACGAGTGCTTGTTTGCCTCGTCCGAGCAATTTGATGTCGATTTTTGATATGCTGAGACATGTTGGTGCTACTTTGTTGCTCGTTTCAACAGAGTAAGCCCCTCTTAAGTGTGGTTTGGTATGTCTTACTATCTTTGTCATTTATTGTATAAAGATTAGTTTAATACACTAACAAAGATAGCAATATTTCGCTTTTGTGCAAATTATTTTAGATAAAAAACGCCACACAAAATACTTTGATTCTGTGTGGCGTTTCGCTATAAGAGATTCCTCCTTTTTGTAAGGTGTCACCGCTAGTTTCCTGTTGTTATGCTTCGTTAATCTTGTATGGATTATCGTTTCTAAGATTGATACCTGATTTTTCTGGATCATCGGGAGGTGTATCACTCATCATCACCATAGATATTTGATTATCGATCTTGATAGACTTCATTTCCGGTTTCGAATATATTCGTTTGCCGGGAGTTTGTTTGCTTGCAATTGTATTCATATCTATTCTTTATTTAATCGATTTATACTATTTCTGTATCATAACTTTCACGGTTTTGAAGGTAGTCCCTGAGGCAACCGTCACAAAATATATTCCTGTAGCAGGAACGTCAATCGAAGCAGGTGACGAAGCTATCCGCGAAGACGAGATAACTCTTCCCAGTACATCGGAAATGGTGACCGTGGCTGGCACAACAGCGGTTGTTACCACAATAGCACCATTCTTTGGTGAAACACTAATTCCTTTTGCTGTAACAGCCTTGATGCTGGTGGTTTCAGTTCCCGATTTCAAGACAAGTGTAAAACGGCTGGCGTTGTCACTGCTGTCGGCAACAAACGAATATTCATCTCCGGTAGATAAATCGGTAGATTTTTTGGTCACGTTGTCGAACAATACGGCTGTATATCCATCAAGTCCCGAGAACTCATGAAGTGAAACAGCAAAAGTTCCTTTTTCAAAGGCATGGAAGCCGACTGCTATGGAGTCATTACCTGTAAATGTTCTCAAACCGTTGATGGCAACTTTTTCGGAATCAGCCTGCATGTATAGTTCGGGAACATGAACGTTGTTGTTGCTCATTTTCGGTGAGTCGAACTTGTCATATCCGTTTGATGCTTCGTTTGCAAATACAGCAACCGCTTCGTCGGAGTTGGTTCCGTTGGAAACAGCAAGACGAATAACAGGTAAAGCATTGTTTTCTTTCAATGAGCCTGTCTGGTGGCTTCTCATGCTGTTTGTGAATGTGAGAGCACCCGTGTTTCCATCACCATCAACCTTCACCCAGAATGCCTGCATTGGAGGAATGTATCCTGTAACGGCACCGAACCCGTTATTGTTTGTCCCCACACCTAATGCACTGTATGTATCAAAAAGTAAGGTGCCCGAAGCATTTACGGTACGATACCAGATGGTGGAAAGCATGTTGGAAGTGGAAGTATATGCGGTATTCCAGTCGAGGTATGAAAGATAGGGGTTACCGATAAGGTTGTATCCGCGTTTTGTATCTAAGGTTCCGGTACGTGAAGGGGTAATGGATACTGTTCCTGAGGTAAGTGTTCCTGTGAACGAAACGGTTTGATTGGCACCAAGACGAGCAACATATCCTGTTCCTTTGGAAAGAGTAGTAGTGTTATTGGTGATTTCAGAGTAGGTATGAACGGTTTCATTGTAATACCAGAGTCTATTTGTACCTGCGGCAGCGAATGTAGAACTTGTAGCTCCGGTAAGGGGACTTGCCACATACCAGAATCGTCCGTTTGGTGTTGTTGTTCCTGCACCCGTCAAAGCTTGTTGTACGGTGGTTGTTCCGATAACGGAAAGTTTGCCGTTCTCGACAACAGTCGCCCCTGTTTGTATTGTTGTGCTCCCGTTCACGGAGAATGTGTCACCGCTATCGATGGTGAGATGAGTCCCCGGTTGTAGCGTAAGGTTGGAAACGGTGCAGTTTTGATTTACCGAGAGTGTTCCGCTTGCAATGGTGATATAATCTCCGGTTCCGGGAATCGCTTTGGTTGACCAATTTGATATCTCATTCCAACTTCCTGTTCCTGTCCATGTATCTGTTTGATAAAAATGAATGACAAATCTATCGGTGTCTCTATAAATTGCTGATGAAAATGTGAGAGTCGGGGAATCATGCAGGTTTTGTGAGGTATGTAAATATTTGTCTTCAAGAATAATTGCCACGTTGTCCAGATTGCTGATTTCAGTAGCTTGTATTGTAAACGTTCCCGCTTTGGCGGTTACAAAACCTAGAACGACAGAAGGGTTTGCTTGTACTGTAGGAAGACAGTTAATGACTAAGTCTTTGCTTGCACAATATGTATATAATTCAGGAATGCTTGAGCTATTGGCAAACATTTTTTCCGAATCATATATATCAAACCCGGAGGTTGAGTTGCTATTAAACAAAATGATGGTTTCATCTGAATTAGTTCCGTTTGATACGGTTAAACGGATAATCTGATTTGCATTGCATATTGTAGAGTAAAAAAGAGTTGCCATGCAAAACATATAACAATATATTCTCATTTATTGGGTGTAAAATATGGTAATAAAAGTATTATAAATATGGATACCTTATAGTATTGTATAGGAAATAATAATATTGTTATTCTTGCAAATGTCGTTGCTATGTTTATGTTCTTTTATTTCTTTACCTTTCGAGTTACAATATTTTGTTGATTTTTTATTTGTACATAATAAATGCCATCGGGAACCGAAGCGGGAATCACCGTTCTGTTTCCCGTTAACACAGCTTGTGCAATTAGCTGCCCAAGTGAATTGAAAACAATCGCGGTACTTTCTTTATCATGAGCTTTTACATCAACAACAAATCCCAAACTATTTGAAAAAGCATTAACAGCATTATCGTTAACTGTTTTCACTCCGGTAGTCGGTGTGGTTTCTGCTTTCAGGTGCAGAACAAAACGATCATTATTCTTTAGTGCAGTGTCTGATTGAAATTCATAAGTTGATTTCGAAATGTCGATACTTTTTTGCAATAATTTATCTTCTAAGAATATTGGCTCATTTTCAAATCCTTCTTGTAATGTCAACGAAATAGAGTAGGTTGCCGCCTTTGGTATAGAAATGCCAACAGGAATCGAAGTTTCAGCATATAGAGTTGTCATACCGTTTATGGTTACCGGAATTGTGTCGGCGTATGTAAATACCTGAGGAAGCTCACTATTGGAGGCAAACATTTTTTGAGAATCGTATGCGTCAAAGGTGTTGATAGCATTATTGTTGAATACTAAAATTGCTTCATCCGTATTTTTCCCGTTTGCAATCTGCAAACGAAGGACATCTTGAACACTATTTTGTTTTAGGTTATTATTTGATTGATGGCTACGCATACTATTGTCGAATTCGAGTGTACCTGAGTTGCCGTCTTCGTCGACGAGTACCCAAAATGCTTGCATTGGAGGAATGAAAGCATTAATTGCTTTATTGCCGTTATTGATGGTTCCTATTCCACTTTTAGCATTGTAAGTGTCGAACACCATGGTACCTGAATTGTTTTGTGTGCGGTACCATATCGAAGAGTTGACATTTGTTTTAGTAACCGAATCCCAATTTAGAAACGACGGATATGGATTGCCAACTAAGTCATATCCTCGTTTTTCATGGGTTGTGCCTGTGCGGGTAAGGTTTATTGTTTTATCTCCTGTTGCTAATGTGCCTGAAAACAGCATTGTGCCAGTTGAGCCTAAACGTGCAACATAGCCTTTGCCGTTATTTAAAACTGATGTATTATCGGTAATTTCGGTATACGATTGTGTTAGTTCTGAATAACTCCACAATTTATTATCGCCGGCTGCATCGAAAACTGAACTGTTAGCCGATTCTACCGGACTTGCGATATACCAAAACCGACCGTTGGGTGTTCCTGCTCCAGTGCCGGTTAAATACTGTTCTACGATATTTGTTCCTGTACCTGAAAATGTACCTGATGTTAATAGTGTGGCTGTTCCATTCGATGAAGATTTAAGAACAAGTGTTCCATCGTTAATCGTATTTCCGGCTAACGTTACCTTTCCATTATATGGAACATTTAAGGTGGCTCCATTACTGATTCCTAAAATTCCCGAAACTGTTGTTGCATTGCCACCATAAAGAGTTGAAGTTCCAGTTACAAACAAATTTCCATTGGTTGTAAATTCGCTGTTAATTGAACCTCCAAAAGTTGAAGTAATAACCATGTTATTTACAGTTGGGTTTCCAGATAAAATAGCTTCGTTAGTGCCAGTACATAAACCAACGTTATCAGTAGTGACTGGAACTGCTAATTGACTCCAGTTTCCAGGAGTATTCCATGCCGAACTTATTGTTCCTGTCCACATGTTAAATGCACCGGAACCAACCCAAGCTGTCGATTCGTTCATCTTTATAAGTGTTCCGTCGTTATGATTAGATGTTAAATCGTGGGCGGTAGTTCCCGATGTTTCATTTAAATTATAATAAGCAAGCAATCCAGCTTCATTTCCAGCCAATTGTTTCATCATGCATTCGCGAATTTGTGATTCTGTTCGTGTTGTATTCCAAATACGCACTTCATCAATTTGTCCTTGCCAAATTTCATTTTGATAATTCCAACCAATTCTTACTGAATAAGAATTAGTTGCAAAACTACCTGATAACTCCGCAGAATTTTCCAAAATACCATTTACGTATATCTTAATTTCAGACCCGTCCCACGTACCTGCTATATGTGTCCATTTGTTTAATATTAGGTCATTTAATCCACTAATATTATGCCAATCACCACCACCAAGTCCAATCCAAAAAGTTGGTTTGTTACCATCAATTCGTAATAAAAATTGCATATTGTTACCGTTTGCATAGTTGCCTATAATTGTGGGTAACCCACTATTTCCTGTAAGTCTAACCCAAGCCTCTGCTGTAACATTGTGTGTTCCAACCAAAGCAGAAGTTATATTTGTGCCACAATCAACATAATCATCAACTCCATCAAAATCCAAAGCTATACCAGCATTTATAAAATTTATCGAGATGTTGTTTTGGGTTGAGTTTATTACACTACTCGCATTATTTCCTGTAAAGGCAGAATTGTCGAATGTAATTGTTACATTACTTATACTATTTGCATAAGCACTAGCATCAGCAATGCCATTAAGTTTAAACGTTAGTGTAGTTGCATCTTTTCTGATTAAAGAAGCTGTTAATCCGCTTGGTAAGTTTGTAATTGTAGCTTTTGTACCAATAAAATCATCTCCGTTTGCTCCGGTAAATGTTTCTCCTCCATAGCCATTATGTGTAATTGTAATTGAATCTTTAATACTTCCATCATTAAGTAAAGATTCGTTAAATGAAGTTGGACTATAAGTTAATATTGATGCATCTGGTTCAACGGATATTGATGCATCCCATCCTGTAGATGGAGGTGTTGGGCTTTCAGGAGCATTTGTAGTGTATACCGGTATCCACGATCCGAACCACCAACCAACATGCCATTTGGTTCCATTACCATCATTCATATCCACCCACAGAATAGCAAAAGGATTACCACCTTCATCAATATCATTGTTTAAATAATAGATTGGTTTACCGTTATATGTTCCATTTTCATAATATGTTCCATCATAACCAGATCCGGAAACAATAAAATTTAATGCATCAACTTTTATTATGCTTACTAAAAGTAATAAGATTAACAACCCTTTTATTTTCATAGTTTGTAAATTTAATTTGATATAAAATTATTGCATTTAAATGATTTTAACAACCTTTTAAATAAATAATTGGGTAATAAAATTTGAAGTTTGCTCTTTTGTATTATAAGTTCTTGAATGTTTCTTAGCGACCAGTTAAGATAAAAGACACTCCAATGGTTTTAAAAATAGTATGTGTTAAACAAAAAATATATTACAAATAGTAATACGTTTTTTGTGACACGAGAAAATTCTAAAAGCCTTACAATTTAGGAACTCGATATCATATTAGTACCAAGTCCGTACCAATTCCGTCTGCACAGAATTTAAAAACTGTGCGGACAGCTTTAATACGGACTTAATACAGATTATGTACGAGCCATATTAGAATTGTCGGGGAATGAAACCTTTTGTCCCAGTTATCCAATTTTAACGGAAGTCATGGTTAATGAACCCATAACGGCTTTATCGTTAAAGAAAGAAATGGCTTCGTTTGCTTGTTGTAGTGCAAGAGTATAGAGTAATGGCAAAAAATGGTCGGGCGATGGAACTGCCATTTGTACTTCGCGACCAAGCGATGTGTAATTGATGAGTGCCTGATGATTGTTGTGGAGAATCAAGGTTTTGAAAATATCGTTAGCCTGCAAAGCCCAATCGTAACCCGATTCGGAGCTGTCCATTTTTGTCCAATCAACCAATCGGAGGTTGTGAACGAGGTTTCCGCTTCCGATTATCAAAATTCCTTTGCGACGAAGCGTTTGTAGTTCTTGAGCCAGTTCATAATGATACTTGGGTGACTTATTGTAGTCGAGACTTAACTGAACAACGGGAACATCGGCTTTGGGATACATGTTTCGGATAACAGACCATGCTCCATGGTCGAGTCCCCATTTTTGGTTGAGTTCGATGGTCGATTTTGTTACTATTTCCTTTGTTTCGTAAGCCAGTTCAGGACTTCCCGATGCTGGATAGTCAACCGCAAAAAGTTCTTTGGGGAATCCTCCAAAATCGTGAATCGTGGAGGGGTGCGACATTGCAGTTACAAAGGTTCCGTTTGTTTCCCAATGTGCCGAAATGCAAAGAATGGCTTTGGGGCGGGGGAGTGTTTCACCCAGTGTTTTCCATGATTGTGAAAATTCATTTTCTTCGATTGCATACATTGGGTTTCCGTGTCCGACAAACAATACGGGCATTGTTTGTTGTTGGTCTTTTCTGATGTCAGATGCTTGATTCATGATTTCCAGATTTTAATGTTATTCCAGTTGAATTGTCTTTATGCTTTCATGATTGGTTTATTTTAAAATATTCGGACGAGCTATATAGACTCGTCCGAATGATAAATATCTTTTGAGATGTCTGATTCTTATGGTACTTGAACAAATTCTAAGCGTAATTGCATTTCAACATTATCGGCAACCACCATTTCGCCGGCTTGGGTTTTGCCAGTCCATTTCAAGTTATAGTCTTGACGATTGATGGTTAATGTTGTTTTAAAACCCGATTTTACATTTCCATAAGGATCTTTTCTGGTTCCTCCATAGCTTACGTCGAATGTTACTTTCTTAGTCACATCTCTGATGGTCAATAAACCGATTAATTGGTATTTATTGTCAGATATTTTTTTGAACGATGTGCTTTTGAAAGTCATTACCGGAAACTTTTCGGCATTAAAGAAATCGTCCGATTTAAGATGTTTGTCTCTCATTTCATTATCGGTATTGATGCTGTTTACATCTACCGAGAATTCGATCTGAGCATTATTAAAATCTTTACCCGGAGCATTGATTGTTCCATTGTAGGTTTTGAAACTTCCTTCGACTTCCGAAATCATCATGTGTTCGACGGTGAATTTTACTCCCGAGTGAACATTGTCGACTTTCCATTTCGATTGACCGAAAGAATGAACTCCCATAAAAACAGCTACTGCTGTTGCTACTACTGATTTGCTTGATGTTTTCATAATCTTTGTTTTTAATCTATGTTACTTAATTTTTATATAACAAAGATGCGACATTGGAGAGGCAGAACGGTAACAGTTTTAAGAAAAGGAGTGGTACTTTTAGGAAATAATGTTTTTGGACAGTTCGCGAAATTCGGTTGGGGTAACGTTTGTTTTATTGCGGAAGACTCTTGTGAAATAAGATTTTTCGTTATATCCAAGTTCAAAACCGATTTCGGAAACCGATTTGTTTGTATGTAAAAGCATTCGTTTGGCTTCTATCAATTTTCGGGTTTCTATAATTTCCGATACACTTTTTTGAAAGTTATTTTTGCAGATTATGTTGAGATTACGATCAGACATATTCATTTTATCGGCATAAAAAGGAACACCTTCGGCACGTCGGAAATTATCTTCCAATATCTTTAGAAAGGTGTTGAATACTGTTATCTGCGACGATTTTGCAGTTATCTCAACCGGCAGATTACATTTTCTTTCAGCATCAATCATTGAGATAAGTCCGCTTGTGAGATGCGAAATGGTTTGATAGTCTATTTCCTCCTGTTTGTATTCGTATTTTATTATCCGGCATAAATTGAGAAACCGATTCATACAACCATGTTTCGGCAAAGGGACATTGGTCGTTTCGAAGAAATTGGAATAAAAATTCAATTTCGATTCGGGAATAAATTCCGACTGGTAATTAATGACCCAGCCACGTAAATCGTGGTGTGGCACCAGTTTGTGCATTTTTCCCATCGACACATAACAAGCCACCGGAGCTGCTACAATCTCGTTTTTAAAATCAATGAAATGCTCGATGCTTCCTTCTGTTACCAGAATAAGTTCTTCGAAATCGTGAAAATGGGCTTCGTATGGTTTCGACATTATGCCTTCAACAACTTCTTTTGTTAGTTCGAATATGTGGAATTGTGTGTTCATAGCCGAAAAGCGGGTTTTCAATTTGTGATTATAAAGATAGACAATCTTTGATTGATAATCCCTTTCGGGATTGAATGAGGGTAGTCCGGCATGCAATGCGGGGTGATATGTAATTCGATATATTTCAACCTCGGAGTGGGTGAATAGCTATGATATATATTTGTCATCAAATTCGATTTTGTTTTTTAAGATATAGTTCTTCTTTATTTTATTCAAGCCCATTCGGGGGTTGATGACTATGGTTATGTTTGTCACAGATTGCATCTGTGGTTATTCAAGATTAAGATCTTCGGGGTCGGATAGTCCTAATAATGTCACCGGTTGAATAGCATTACCTGCAATTCCTTTTATGGATGCGTGCATGTCTATTGTGTTGATTGTAACCTTATCAATCTGTTTTTCACGCTTTTTCCAGATACTTTGCATTGCTCGTTTTTCGCTTTCCAGATCGGCTTTCATTTGTGTAAAGCCTTCAACAATGGCTTCTACCTGTAAACGAAATGTATTGCCCGTGAGATAATCGTAAAGCATGTGCATTTTGTCGCCTTTGTTTTCCTGCGAACTCACGGCTATATTTATTTGAATGATTGATTCGCGAAGAACGGAACAAAGCCCTTTGAATTCATCGTAATTACAAATCCAGATTCCGTCTTTTAAACCCATTCGTTCCATATCGGCAGGCATCACTTCGGTTACCAATACTCCAATGTTTGCACCTTTTTCGCGAATATCGGCCTTGAATTTCTCAATCCAGCTAGGTTGAAAGTCTTTGGTTCGTTTACTTTCGTAATAGATGATTCCACAATTCTGAAGTGCACGGGTATTGACAACCTGAACACAATCGCCACCACGGACACCTTTTTTTATTTCTTCAATGGTATCGAGCGGAAATTGCGAAGCCAGCCATTCTTCAATGGCCAGTTCCTGAACTTCGCCTTGTAATTGCATCGAGCCCTGTTCCTGCTTTCGTTTCATTTCTTCGGTAAGTCTGCGTTGATCTTCGAGCTGTTTCTGAAGTTCTTTGAATCGCAGTTCGTTTTTATCTTCTTCCTGTTTCCTGATTTTTTCTTTTTCGGCAATCAGTGTTTCGTTCAGATTCTTTTGGGCTTCAGCTTCGGCAATTTCTTTCAATTCGGATTTTTCGCGTTTCAGCTTTTCTATTTCAGCTTTCGTTCTATTCAGTTCCTTTATCTGTTCCGATTTTTCGTTCAATTCCTTTTGCAAGGCACTGAATTGTTCCGATTGTTCTTCGGTAATCTGTAGCTTTACTTTTTCTTCCAAAGCTTTACGTTCTTCTTTCAGTTGCCGTTCCAGACGTTCCTGAAACAGTGCATTTTCTTGTTTTTTCTTTTGTTCAAATTGTTCTTTGGCTTTATTCAAACCATCGAATTCGGCATCATATTTTTTCTTTTCTTCGGCCAATTGTTGCTGATATTTGAGTTGGATTTCATTTTCCAACTGATGTGCAAGTATATCCTGAACATCTATTGATGTTCCACACTTGGGGCATTTTATTTGAGTGTTCTTTTCCATAGTCTTTTTATTTTTGTCGTTTCATCACAATAATTTGAAATGCTTTTCCGGTTTCAGGATTTATATGATCAAGTATTTCATCTTCGACAAAACCAACTTTTTGATAACAGGAAATAGCTGCTTTATTGAATGAAAATACTTTTAATTCCAATGTCTGTAGGTTAAGTTTATGCACCGAATACGAGATAATCAGATCTAAAAGTTGTTCGCTATATTTTTTACCTCTGTAATCCTTATAAATCAATACACTTTGGATACTTCCTTTTTTAGTTTTTTCATCAAGGATTTCGATTTCAATATATCCGATTATCTTTTTTATTGCATCATCGAACAAATTAAATAAATGATTCTTGATTTTTCCATTACTTGTCTGATTCATTCTTTCTTGTAATTGGTCAAGTGTCAACGGGTATTTATATTTAGGTCCCGCCCATACCATCATTTCAAATGGCGAATCAATATTTTTGATTAAATCGTCGAATGCGTCACCATTATATTTGATCAATTCCATAGACAGTGCTTTTTTATCTTAAACAAAGATAAGCCCTTTTTCTGTTTGTTGCGGTTATTGATTTCTGTAAAGCATTTTTAAAAATAATGTGAGTGATAAATACTTATTGTTTATATTTATCGTTTATTGTCGCATTTAGAATTATAGTAACAGAATGGATAGTTGTTTTTCGGTATTACAAAGGATTTCAATAGTCGGGCTATTTATTATGCTCTCTATTTCAATATATGCACAGCAGGAAAAGAATAAAACGTCAGAAAGTCTGTTATTTCAGCGTGATATTCTTGACTTATTTCATCATACATCGAGACGCATTTCATTGACCGATAGTGTTAAACAAAAAGGGAACGGCCCTTTTTTTTCGTGTATGCCTGCTGTTGGTTACACAATGCTTTCAGGATTAACAGGAACATTTGTTGCTAATCTAACATTCGATACCGATACTTCAAAATCACGATTTTCGACCATTTTATTAAACAGTAATTATTCCCAACAGAACCAATATTGGTTTATTTTAAATACGAATATCTTTTTCGAAAAATATAAAATACATCTTGTTGGCGATGACCGATATTATAAATTTCCGACCAATACTTATGGTTTGGGATTACGAAATAAACCTTCAGATAAATTGCCAATCGATTATTCTTATTTGCGGATTTATCAAATCATCTATCGAGAGATAACATCTAATTTTTTTATTGGAGTAGGGTATAATCTTGATTTGCACTGGCGAATAAAAACCGATTCTATTCCATCTAAAACATTTCAGCAATTCTGGGATAATACAAAAGGAACTCAGACTATTTCAACTGGTCCATCGTTTAATATGATGTATGATAGCCGTGAAAATCCCGAGAATCCTCAAGGAGGAGCTTATGCTCTTTTACAATATCGTTCGAACTTAAAAATGATAGGCAGTACTCAAAACTGGCAATCGTTACTTGTCGATTTGCGTTATTATATTCCTTTTCCGGCATCAAGTCATAATATGTTATGTTTTTGGAATTACGACAAATGTATTTTATCGGGTTCAGCTCCATATCTCGATATGCCAAGTATTGGATGGGATGAATATTCGAATACTGGACGAGGGTATGTTCCGGGACGATATACCGGTCGTAATCTTGTGTATACTGAAACCGAATATCGTTTCCAGATTCTAAAGAATGGATTACTGGGTGGTGTGGTCTTTGGAAATTTTGAAACTGTTTTTCAAAATATAAACAGACTTAAAAATACCATGATTCCGGGTTGTGGTATGGGGGTGAGGATAAAAGTTAATAAACGGTCAAATACAAATGTTGCCATCGATTATGGTTTTGGTATTGATGGTTCACATGGATTAATTTTTAATTTGGGAGAAGTGTTTTAGTTTTCGTTGTTTAATAAGAAACCCTGTTTAATCAAGTTATTGTTGTATTACATTTTTATTCCGACAAGACATTGCCCTTCAAGTATTCTGTCAGTAATCAATTCAATTGGCGGTTTGGGAGCGGTTATAACAGCTCTGCAACAGTAAAGCCAAAAATAGACGACAACCTGTCAACGCTCATAAACGTCTGTATTTCGGTTTGTGGTTTATACTTCCTTTTCGCGTTTATAATTCTCATTAATTTCAGTGAGAATTTGTCTTTTCATTAAAAAAGCTCTTGATAATTCTTTATATTCACTCGCTGAACATTTATCCTTACATACTTCATTGGTTTTATCAGTTTTTTGAAATACAATAGTTATCTTGTCACATGGGAAATAATCGCATTCTCCACAATTATTTTTTTCATTCAAATGTTCGCAATTGTTTAGATTGTAACTACATATTTTATCTTTACTACAACCTGTACATTTTAAATCTTCAGAGCTAAGTATGCTGTCGCGAAAACCTAATCTATACCACAATTCGGCAATCTTCTCTAATTCGGCAGTATCATTTGTTTCGGTTGCTATAAAACGAGGACATTCAGAACAAACATCGCCACAAATCGAAATTTTTAAATCATTACACATACAGCAATTTCATTTTCCAGATTTTCATTGCATTCCATTACACTGCGTCAGTACACTTAAGATCCATATTCTTTTATTTCCAAACGATATATTTACTATAATCTTGACCAAGTAAAGACCTGCTAACTGGAGTTACATTAATTTGAATTAATACATTCCCAGAGCCGGTAAAAGTAATAGGAACAACGACGTTTGCCCCGTTCATATTGAGCATTACTCTCTCTATAGTACCATCAGGATACCAATTAATATTTGAAGTCAATATTGATGATAATGTTGCTGATGTTAGAAAGAAAGCAGCATTTGAAATGGAATAATTATCTGTTGAATTAATTGCAACACAGTATTTCTTCGTTATATCTATTGTTGAAGAATCAGGCAATGTCATTAAATTAATCATATTATCTACCATTGGAGGAAATATGCCGGATAATGCATTGGGAAACGAAGTCTTTGAAAGAAACTTATTTCGTAATGTATTGAATTCATAAATAGTGATATTTTTCCCCATTTCGCTATATTTGGAAATCAAATTATTCTTAATCGTCGAAATATCAAGAGTGCTGGCACCTGTTGCAATTGATTTTTGAAGAACTCCTGAATCAATCAACCCATTATCGGCAAAATCAGTAGTTAAATTTGTTGTTAATTCTTGAATAGACATACTCGTTCCCCAGTTGGTCATTATAACAGATGAAACAAATAATAAAACACCACCGCCAATATTTGAAGTGGTTAAATCGAGCTGATTAAAATTATTGATGTTTAGAGAATCAAAGCCAAATACTGTCATCAATTCCTTTTGTGATTGTTTCTTGGCATCATCGAAAGATTTTCCGGTTTTAATTAATGTTTTGATACGTTCAAATACAAGTTGAGTAAGAATGTTAACATTAAAAACTGTATCTTTTTGAATATCCACGAATGAATTTAGTGTAATTCCGCCCATAGGATTTCCTCCATGAACTTCATCATAAAAATCTCCGTCTATTTTTAGTTGAATATAATTCGACTTAAAAGTCACTTCAGGAAATTCAAAATGTCCGGCATTATTATCAATTGTTGAATAATACGTTTTTCCTGTCGGGTTTAAATCGTTATCAAGTTCTATTATTGTTACATTGGCTCCAACAATAAAAGGACCTTTTTGAGCATAACCGTTAAGTTTAACATTTTTAGTAGTCAATTTATCCTTTTGACATGAAAAGGCAATTAGACAAAGAAATAGAATTACAATTTTAGTTTTCATTATTAGTCTGTTTTTTAGTTACTATTTATATAATTGATCCAAACATACAAGCATTATATTGTATATATATATCCACGTTTATAAGCCCCCTGACTTATCGGTCTTAATTCCACTAGCTAAAGTACCGATTTTATAAACATCATGGCACGTTTTTTAACAACTATTTAATCAAACAATCACAATTCGATAAACCCTTCATGTACAGACGTAAAATATTGCGTTTCTTTAATTTCTCGTATTTATCATATTGTTATTTTTTAGCTGTCTCATTTAATGGAAGACCTCATAAACATTTGCGTGGAGATAATTATTTTGTTTGTTTCCCAGAACACAAATAACCGAAAGTTCGCACATGCCTAACGAATCTTATTACAAAGTAAAAAATTGTAAGAATATGAATGGTTAAAGTAGACTACTTATAAAATTTAAAATATGAATTAAACGTTTTTTTGTTCAAAATAACTATATTTGAATGATAATTAGTTGAAATAAATTCAGCTGTATTTAGATTATTTTTTTATAAATGACCATAACTGGTTAGATAAACAACTAAAATGAAAGGAAACATTCTTAAAATGAATTTCTTTTGCATAAGAATATTATTTCTTGTTCTGTTTTTAAGTCTCACGTTAAACTCATCTGCAATTGGTTTTACTTTTGGTTACAATTCAGGATATCTTGATGCTCAATTTACAAAAGAAGTAACGCTATCAGAAAATTTTGAAAATGCTCTGCAAGATCCTGGAAAGGTCATTGCCATTAAGCTTTCGGCTTCAAATAAAAATCTGGCAGCATTAAGAAAATTCAGGCACTTAAAATATTTAATGCTTGATGAGACTTTTGTTGCAGATGGTTTTTACCTTAGTAATGAAGCCTTGGAAGCCTTTTTTACAATATGTGATGAATTGCCTGAATTGGAGTATTTGGCAATTAATGATTCCAGATTAATGGCGTTAATTAAGACTCCGCAACGAATTAAAGGATTAAAAATAAATAAATATGAATGGAATACTTTCCAGAATAATATAGAAAAATTCAAGAATCTCGAATTATTAATCATTGAAGATCAGGAATTAAATGCTATTCCAAATACTGTTGGAACTATTATAACACTAAAACAAATAGAAATAAATACGGTAAGTATGCCACAATTGCCCGATTTGTCAATGCTTCAAAATTTAGTAGTGTTCAAGGCAGAGTTAGGTAAAATTAAAAAATTGCCGTCAACGTTTGCTGCATTGAAAAGCATTAAATATTTGAGTATAACAGGAATGGTTGTATTTGAAGAGTTCCCTAAAGAAATATGCAATATTGAAAGTCTTGAAGAACTTCATATTGAACTTAGAAATGCGAATCCTATTCCTGATGAAATAGGCAATTTATCACATTTAAAAAATATCTATTTGGTTGATTGCCAAAATATATCAAAATTACCGGTTACCATTGGCAAACTAAAAAACCTTGAATTTATTTATTTAAGTGATGCTAAAAATTCTCTAGATATTACTCCGCTTATTAACCTAGAACATCAATATTCCCTGATGTTGGTACGATGCAATTATAATGGATTTGCAAAACAACTTGAAAATAGTAAAACATTAAAGAACCTAATACTCCCAACCAGTATTTTGCCTTCTGAGTTGAATAGGGTTGAAAAATATATACCAAAAGAAAAAATCATAAAAAAAGAACTTTAAGAATTATCGCAACAATAATTACTAATTTAAAACTAAAAACTATGAAAAAAACAGCATGTATCGTGGCTATTTGCCTAATGTTTCTAACCAATATGTTTGCACAAGATTGGTCTTCGTCGATTTATAGTGTTGGCAAACTATATCCCGGTTATATTATTAAAAACGATGGAACAAAAACCGAAGGATATCTTGAAGCTCAATACCGTGCATCAAACGGACCTATTGGCTCGAGTAATCAAGATAAAGTAATATTTTTTACTGATCCGAAAAACAAAAAAACAAAAATAACTTATAAACCAGAAGACTTGAAAGGCTATAAAATAGCTGATAAGGTATATAAAACAATGAATTACAGCGGAGGTCTTTTTGCTAAACCACTACGTTTTCTTTTATTGGTAAATGATGGCCATATCGCAAGATATGTATGGTACGACCAAAATGGTTATGAAGGTATAAATATTCCAAAATTCGATCAAAAACTAATATTACAAAAGGGTGATGAAAAGCCTGTTGAATTATCAAGTTTCACCCTTGGTTTTGCAAAAAAGATGAGCGAATATGTTAGTGATTATAAAGAACAGGCAGATAAAATAGCGAATAAAGACAAGAACTATGGATTACTTAAAATATATGATATCATTGATGAATACAATGCTTGGTATTTGAAAAATAATACAAAAAAATAATTTAAAAGTATTTGAATATGAAAAAGATAGTTGTTTTAATAGTACTTTCCTTTACCATGGCATGTTATCTGTATAGTCAGGAACCTATTGTTAAATGGGGTGCACCAATTGAAGAATTTTCCGAAAAAAATACAAGAATAGATAAGATGTTTGTGTTGGACAATGTCGGTCTATATGCTACCCGAAAAACGACAGGTGCCCAAACTGTGGAAAGAACGTGGTTGGAAAAATATGACAATGCATATAACAAAGTCTTTTCAAAAGAAATTCCTCTTGCCGAAGGAGTAATGGGTGATAATATTTTGTACAAAAACATACTTCCTTTAAAAGACGGGTTTCTCGCGTTTTATTCAGGTTTTAAGAAAGCTAGTAAGAAAAGCTATTACTTAGTAAAAAAGCTCTCATTAGATGGTGATATTGATAAGCAAGGAACAGAAATAGAAAGCATAACTGCCGAAAAAGCAATGAACTCAGGATATTTCTCTGTTTGTTTGTCTCCCGATCAAACAAAGTTTCTCCTTTTAACTACATTACCTTATGATAAGGTAGAAAATGCAAAAATCAGAATTAAAGCATTTGATGCACAAAGTCTGAAAGAATTATATACCAAAGATGCCACGCTAAGTTTTAATTGCAAAGGAATTTTTAATGATATATTAATCGACAATAAAGGGAATGCATTTATTATCGAAAGATATGTAAACGATGCAAAAAAATACATGTTTAATCTTTACACCTATAATGCAGCCTCGAAAGAATGGAAAGAAAAACCTGTAAATCTGGGTGATAAATTCATTAGTGAAACTTATAAATTCTTTTTTGATAGTAAAGGAGATATTGTATTTTCAGGATTCTCTTATTCGAAAAGTGTATCAGACTACAACAGCCTTTTTTATGTAAGAATTAGTGCTTCAACGTTTGATATTACTGTTAGTAAAACTACAGGTTTTGGTGATGTTGCAAACAAAGAGAAAGAAGATCAAATGTTTACTGGTTGGAAATTGAGAGGTGTTGTTTCTCAATCAAATGGTAATGCATTAATAATTGCCGAAGATGAAACAGAAAACAGACTTCCCCCTACAACTCCGGGGTCGTTCGACTTTTCTTACGAATACAGAAATAAAAATATAAAAATTGCATGTATCTCGCCTGATGGGAAAAAACAATGGGTAACAACGATAAAGAAAGACCAAACGATTCAAACAAAAAATATTGATCACAGATGGGATTCATTCGTTTACGGATTAGTAAATGATAAGCTCTATATTCTTTATAACAACACAGAGCTTACAAGAATGATTGCACCTTCGTGGACAGATGAGGGAAAAAAGTATAAATGGAGTAAAGATTTTGCTATGAATACTGGGTTTCCAACTTTTATGTATGTTATACAACCAAATGGTGTTTCAACGTATGCAAATAAAACGTATGGTTTACCTCTATTTAATTTCCAAAAAGGATCAATGTTCGAAATGGAACTAATTTCTAGTCATTTCTTTCCTTTTAAAGATGGCATCTTGATTATGAGTGAAATGTCTGACGGGAAAAGATACAAATTTGGTAAAATTGAATTATAGAAATTTAAAATTTGAGAACCACACTATTTTGTAATAAACTGCTATTGTTTGTAGTAATTGCAATGTATACTACAGGATGTTCGTCTTTGTCAACAATGCAAACTGCAAGGGTTGTTGACAAAGACGATATTCTAACAACTATAGGTTTTAGCTCTGTTAAAACCGAATATCCAATTGGCACCATCGACACAATAAAACTGAACACCCCTTTTGCCGAAATTTCAGGTAGATATGGCTTAGGAAATAATTTTGATATTGGCGCTAAATTAACCATAATAGGTACAGCAACGATTGATGGAAAATATCAGTTCTTAGGCGATAATATATCGAAAGTAGCAGGAAGCTGTGGTTTAGGCTTTAGTTATTTTTCATTTGAAAGTGGGAATAATAAGAGTCGAATAACTGATATTATGATTCCAACATATTTTTCATATCATCCTGCAAAATGGTTTAGTATTTATAGTAGTCCGAAGTATATTTTAAAGATTAATTCATACACGTCAGACAAAACAAATGGGTGCAGTATTTCGCATTGGTATGGTGGAACCGTTGGTATAAAGCTGGGCAATAGAACAGGTTTTTTAATAGAATATTCATTCTTTGGACAAAGTAATTATAAAAGACCTGTTACACAATTAACAGCTGGGTTTTGCTTTGTGAGAAACTAATAAAAAGAATTGTTTAATAGGTGGGGACAGCGAAGAAGCTCTAAAACGGAAGCTGACGTTTCTAGAAATTCTATGTCTTTTACAACTATTTAATCAAACAATCACATTATGATAATACCGTTCATAAAAAGAGACGCAAAATTTTGCATCTCACTGTAAAGCGAAAGTTCTTCGCCATTTTATCACAAGGTTACAACTCCAGAAACAGAAAACGATCGAGAACCGATCGCCTTGCTTCTATTATTATTTCAGTTGGAGGATTAATGTTCACAAACATGATTTCCGTCTTCACCGTGGTGATTCTCGTGGCTTTCACATCCTATGCCTGAATCACTAATGCTACCTTGTAAATAAGCTTCGGTAAGTTTTCTGACATCACCGGTGGTGCCTCTAAATACTCTTATGCCGTGTTTATTTAAAACGTTTAATGCTCCGCCACCCATGTTGCCCGCCAACATCACGGTTACTCCTTTTCCCTTTAATATACTTGCAATATTACTTTTGCAGCCACAACCTTGTGGCGAAGGTATGCTTTCTACAGATACAATATTGTTACCCTCACCAATTGTGAAAATGGTGTACGATTCGCAGTGACCAAAATGTTCATCCACCTGATTGTTCCTTGTTGGAATTGCTATTTTCATTTTTTTATGAATTATGAATTTATTTACTAATGTTTAGATTTTGTTTTGTTGTAAGAATTGCACTTCTGATGATTTTTAGAATTTCAGCTGCATGAATTATTGTCCATTTCTGTTAAATATTCTGATTTATATAATAATTCCAGCCAATAGAGTGTTTCATCGTATTCTTTTTGAGATATTGCCAGTTTGTGAATAAAGTCAAGCTTGCTTTTTGCATTTTAGGCTTCTCTGATATTTGTATCCACAGATGTTCCCGATCGTAACATCTGCTTACTCAGTACAAATTCCTTTTTCTCTTCAACAAAAAATTTATATAATTTTATAATTCCAAGAGCAAAGCTAAACGACTTATCCTTCAATATATTTGGTCTTCCATTCATAGTAGTATATTTTAACATTAATTAACATTCATCACTCAACATTCATAATTCCTCATACCTCACTCTTCTTCCCCTTTTTTTGCAGATATAATTGATGGTGATAACCGTTTTCTCTCAACATTTTCCGTCCACATTTGGGACAAGTCTTTTCTCTACAGGGTTCTCCATGTTTATGAGCAATTGTTGTACCACAAGCTACACAGATGCAATTTCCGTTTCCATCGCAATTATTTTCCATCATTCGAGTCTTTTTGTTTGTTTAACAATCGTAACGCCTTTCCCTTGCAATATTCGCATGTGTCGAGAACAATCGGACTGATGTTTACCTTCATGCAATCATCGCATCTGTACCAGCAATCATCGGTATGGTAATTTCCTCCTTCAATAAAGATAGCCTTCCCTTCAACAAATGCTTTAGCTATTGAACGTCGTGCCTTTTCATATATCCGTGTAAATGTTGGACGCGAAACGTTCATACGTTCTGCCGATTGTTCTTGAGTCAACCCTTCATAATCGGTCAACCTCATTGCTTCATATTCCTCGAAAAGTAAGACCACCGGCTCTAAATCCAACATGGGAATGCCAAATGGTTTAAAACCTTCCATTATCGGCGGTTGTACTATTGTTCGTTTTTGTTTGGGACGTGACATTATTCTATAAATAGTGGTAATTCTTTTGATTTGATTCAATATCATGCTTTACAACATACTTGCGATCGATGTTTTTTAATACAGATTCAGTCATTGGTACTATCGTTACATATGCTTAACATTATTGTTGCAATAATACAACTAATAATGAACATTTGTTCATTAAAACATTTATTTTTGCAACAAAATAAATAATAGTAACAATGGAAGAACAAATAAGACAAAGTGAAACACGCCAATGTAAGGCAATATTTCCCGGCACATTAAATGCCAACGAAACATTATTTGGTGGACAGGCAATGCAATGGATGGACGAAGTTGCATATATCACGGCAACTCGATTTACACGTCAGCGAATGTTTACAATCAATACCGAGAACATTACATTTCTTAAAACAGTTAATCAAAATTCGATAGTCGAAGTGGTGGGACGTATTGAAAAAGCCGGTGCTGTACGATTGAGAGTTAAGGTCGAAATATATGTTGAAGAAATGTATGGTGTAAAACGTGATAAAGCCATTGAAGGCGTTTTTGTGTTTGCCTCTTTAGACGATAATCTGCGTCCTCAAAGAATTGACTATTCACGATCGAAAACCATTGACTAATTTTAGTCTTAATCTTAATCTATCTTTTACCGAATACCATTAAACATTTCCGTTTGCTTACACGCTACGTTTGATAAGTCGATACTCGATTGACCGGATTGTTGTTCAACCAAGATTCCATGTTGGGTATTGCATGTCATACGAAATCCTAGGTATTACCGCCTGTACTTTATTTAATCTTCATATTGATTTGTTTGTCAAATATAGTAATTTTATCGAACGAAGCAAGGGGATATCAGAGTGTTTCGGGTGCGGAGTGGTAGGCAGGCTCTTTTACTACTCTTGGATTGTAGGGTAGCCTTGTATGGGTAGTAAATGTGTCTGACTGCGAAAGGTTGGAAGCGGTGGTTTGTGTAATCGATAATACCTTTTTCTTGATATTTATTGGTTTTATAGTATCGGATTAGTGTTAAAATGAGTAAAATATCAATTGAACGATGTGCGAAATTAATTGGATGATGTTCGAAGGTCATTGAATTGTAATCGGAAGCAATTAAATGAAAAGAAATGCCAATTGAACAGCAATCGGTATTGATTGAACGATAAGAAATGCCTATTGAACGGCAATCGGTATCAATTGAATGATAAGAAATGCCTATTGAACGATAAGAATCCCTTGCTAAACAACAAGAAACTCAAATTGAACCGAAAAAAATTCTGATTGAATGTTGTAAAACCCTATCAAAACGCAAATCTGTTCAAATTGAACGAAAATTATTTCACATTGAATGACAAGATTCTTTCTAAAGAACGAGAATCTATTTCTAAACTATGCTTTTGGGCTAGTTGTTAGTTTAAAGTCCCTTGTTTATATATTGTATAATCTTTTGCGTTATGTGATTTCAGTTTAATAATATAACTCAGGGTCTTTGGTGTGTAGTGAACAAATATAAAATTGTAACTATGATTACATATACAGTTACATGTTATACTACTAGAACTAGTATCAGCGAAATATGCAGTTATCACATTATTTGTTACATTTATACTATCAACGAATTTAGAACAACAACCCAAGTTTAAAGCAACATTCATTGACAATGTATCGGTTGTCTTTGTAGCATAAACGGTATCGGTCGTAAATGCTTTAACGGAACTTTTGACATTCGAAGAACAACCACCTTTTACTGTTTTTGCAAGTGTCAATGTGTTTGTTGCTGTACTGTTGTCTTTACTACATGATGAAACATACATTGTCATTGAAGTAATCATTAATAAAAATAGTTTTTTCATTTGTGTTTAGTTTTAGTTACTATTTATTGTCATTCGTGTTTTACAATTTGCCCTAACATCCCTGTATCAGTAATTGCTGATATATTCCATGTATCATCAGGTCGACAATCCCACTCAAACGTGAAAATCGTAAACCCCGAGATGTCGAATATTCTTTCAAAAACAGTGATTTTATATTTGTTTCGATTACTATTCAAATGTAAAAAATAAAACTAACGATCCAAACTATCGAGCGGACTTTTTATTTGGTGGAATCCTTTGATTGTGATAATACATGGTGTGATTCTGGAGATAAGGCATATTATGGATAGAGACAAGGCATGCCTTGTCTCTACGTCCTGCAATCCTTCTTCTGGTGTCGCATATTGATTCAATGGTGAAGTGAGGAAATAATCAAACTATTTAGTTCCTTCATAGAAATCTGGTATTTGAAGTAATTGCTCTGAATAATTATAAATGTCGTCCAGAGAATTAATTTCATATTTAGTCTCCTTTTTATCTTTATCAAAAAGTCCAATATATTTTTTAGTCTGACTATTTAACCATAAACGACATAATGGTTTTCTATTATTGTCATCTAAAAGAATACCAAAATAACTTATAGTATCACGATAAACAATCCTTTCAGAAGAAATCTTTGTCCTTAAAATGCTTTTTATAATATAAAATCCGTTCAATTCTTCTTCTGTTGTAATAATTTTATTTTCTTCATTATTATCTACTTGAATTTGAGTTTCTGATTGATTTTCGACTGTTACAAGTTTTGTTTGATTAATTGCATTCATAAGCCGATCGCTTACAATATCATTAAATGTATTTTCAATTGTACGTTTTACTAAATCTGTAAATTGTAACATTATTTTTTCAGTAGCCTTACCTTCATAAACACGACTTACAAAATATTTAACAAATTCATGTGTTGGATTTGATAGTTCTAAATTTAAAACAGATCTAATTGCATTTGAATATTTTAATTCACTTGCAGTTGTTAAAATAGAATTCAGATCAAATCCACTTTTATGAAATTTTGCTAATTCTTTAAATTGTTGTTCTTTAATATTTGTAATATCAAAACTTAAAAATGGTTTTTCATCCATTTTATTAGCTAAATCAAGGTCTGTATAAAAATTATATTGAATCCCATTTGTCAATATAGCAAATCTAGATTTTGTTAGATGAAAATACTTGTGAGTTTGAGTATAATGTTTCTCTAATGTTTCAACATGATGTTTACACTCTATTATTATGATTGGTTGTGCATCTTTAAAAATAGCATAATCAACTTTTTCAATATTTTTTGCACCATAATCCGTTATAAATTCAGGAACAACTTCTATAGGATTGAACAAATCATAACCGAGTATCTGTATAAACGGCATAATAAATGCACTCTTGGTAGCTTCTTCCGTTTTTATTTGGTCTTTAAGTTTTATGACTTTTTCACCAAGTTGTTTAATTTGTTCTTTAAATTCCATTTCTAGTTTTTTTAGATTTATAATAATGTTTAAGTTCTTTTCTTCAAACGCATTTTAATGTTTTTATAAATATTGCTATATCTCCATTTCATTAGCTAAAGTATACAATATTTTTAATCAATACTACGTTTACTCAAAAAGTTTATAATATATTACATGTTCTATAATGTTATATGCAAATTTTATAAAACGAGTGTTCGTTGTAAAACTTTTAAATCAATATAAAAAAATAGTTTTGTAATATATTTGACCAAATAATTCTCCCCAATTATCTTGCGAGATGCGTTCCCAGTCTCGTAAGTTGCTTATCCAGACCATAAAGTCATGTACCCACACCGTAAAGTCACGTACCCACACCGTAAAGTTGCTTACCCACGATTGCGAGCTTCCTTATATATAAGGTATTATACGTCCTGGTTTATGGTTTATGAAAATACTATCGCTATACGTGTGATACTATCTAAGGTAGGGTGGTGTCTGTTGTAAATCGATGGCTGAACATCGGTGTATAACAGACTTTGATAATAGCGAAAGCCCTATTATTTCTCTATCTTTGTAACAAATGTGCCGAAATCTTTCGATACAATTTTAACAATATACACTCCTTTGGGCAACAAACTTAGATCTATCGTGTTGGTGTTTGCCGTAATGTCGGTCTTGTAGACTTCAATCGTATCATACTTGTAGATGGTGACATTTGCTTTGGCAAAAGGCTTTTTTGCAGATATATATAGTTTGTTGGTTACCGGATTTGGATATACTGCAATGCCGGCATCTGTAACAATGGTACTCGCGGTTACCGAATCGGATTGTGTAACGGTCAATGTAACCTCATTGACACCATTCCCGGTAAAGGTTACGATGGCTTTCCGTGAACTATTACCGGGATTGGCAGTTGCGGTAAACGTCAGGCTGCTCATACCCGTACCCGATGTGTTGTTTACCGATAGCCAGCTTTCATTGCTACTGACTGTCCATCCAATGTTTGAAAAAACAGACAACTCTGCCGAACTATTTTCTGCATTAGCTATTTGCAGGGCGTTTGTTTGCAGTGCTATATACGATGGGTAAACCAGAGAGGCGTTTGCATTTTTGAAACCAAGGGCTGCTGTTCCAAAATCGGCAAGCGTTCCCACTTCAGAGGTTAAATTGGAAGTGAGGTTTGCCGTCCATGGCATGTGTCCCTGCCATCCTAATGTTTTCAGGTTGGCAAACGCCGTGCTTTGCGACATATTGGTGCTGGTAAGTAACGAATTGGGAATCGGAAATGGATCTTTCGAAGGCATTTCACCAATCATACAGGGTTTTTCATCAATTCCGTAATCGGCAGGCGATTTTTCAAAAGGATTATAAAACCATGCATTTATCCAACCATAGAAATGTGGCGAATAAAAATCGAGATATGCTTTCGAATTGCTATAAACGCTTTGCAATGCAGCATCATTCCATTTGTTACCATCTGAATTGGTCACCCATCCCGTTCCAAACGACTTGTTACGTTTCATTGTGGCATTCCACTTTGTAGCTGCCGAACCTAATGTCACCAGCACCCGCGAACCATCCTTGCGTTCCACTCCCGCACTGTGCATCGCAACACAACACATGGCAACAAATCTCTGGAGAGTGGCATAACTGCATCCCCAGTTTTTATCATTTCCGATTGACGATCCGTTTTCGGCAATCCATTCTATTTCGTTACAAATATCAATACTCCATAAATAAGGATTTTCTTTATATCTGTTGACAAAGGGAATCAGATAGTTGTTCAGATAGGTTCTGATCGTAGCCGTATCATTCATCATCTTTTGCCAATTGCCCGAATAATTATTTACCGATTTGGTGTGATCGAACGACATCATCGTAGCCATAATATAAATACCGTTTTCTCTGGCATATTCAAACAAAAGATCGCAATTATCCCAGAATGCTTGCGTGGGAACACTAACAATTCCTGTTGCCGAAACCTTTGGCTGTCCGTCGCCATTGCAACTAAACCATATACGAGCCGCATTTATTCCGCTGGCATTCAAATTCTGCATATCGTGCAACCATTTAGTCTGGTTAAAACTTCCGCCGAAATCGTTCCAAGCCTCCCAGGGTGTGTTGGCACCGTTAAAATAGATGGGAGTATTGCTGTTACCGTCTACAACAAAGTGTTTATTGACAATAGAAACTGTTTGCGAGAAGCCATTGAGCGAAAAAGCTGTTAAGCCAATAAGAAGACAATAAGTAAAACGGTGTATCATTTCAGTATCAATTTAATGAAAAGGGCAAAGGTAGCGTAAAATGGTCAAAATACAATGATTCAATCCTTTTGCAGGTGTTTCCTGTCGCGATGCTATACAAGTAATTGCCACGCCATCGTTTCATATTGTTATCAAGCAGAAGTAACTTCTATTTCCACTATATTTGTGATATTGTCTTACACATATTCTGCATTATGGTAATCATTATTTCGCCCGCAAAAATCCTGAATCTTAAACCGCAAACCATCATTTCCGATTTCACGATACCCGATTTCATAGCTAAATCGGAACAATTGGTAAACTATATGCAACAATTGGATATCAACGACTTGATCGATTTATATTCATCCACTGTTTTAATAGCAAAAACCAACTATTCACGGTTTCGAAACTGGCATCAGCCCTTCACACCCGATAATGCCAAACAGGCAGTACTGATGTATAATGGAGAAGTGTTTAATGGTTTGGGAGCAAAGACCATGACCGCCGATGACTTTTCATATCTCCAGAAACATCTGCGAATACTTTCGGGATTATATGGAATTCTGCGACCACTCGATTTAATACAGCCTTATCGACTTGATATAGGTTCGGAACTTGAACCTTTCGACACCGATAGTCTTTACGATTATTGGGGCGATTCCATTACACTGAAACTAAATGAACTTCTGGAACATGACAAAGCTCCAAAAGTATTGATAAATCTGGCTTCGGGCGAATATCTCAAATCAATAAAAAAGAAACTGCTCAATGCAAAGATTATAGATATTGAATTTTACCAATCGCAAGGTGGCAAACTCAAGACTATTGTTGTCTATACCAAAAAAGCCCGTGGATTGATGGCTCGATATTGTATTCAAAACCGGATAGAAGATCCCGAAAAACTCAAAGCATTCGACATGGAAGGTTACTGGTTCAATGCCGAACTATCGTCAGACCGTAAATATGTGTTTATACGGTAAACAATCTTGTTTCGACGTAAAAGCAATGGAAGGCTGCATCCTGAAATATTCCAGAATAAAGCCCTTTCACAGTTTATGTTGCTCAGAAATGTTATCGAAGGTCGTCCTTTTGTTTCCTATCCTTCGATCTTGAAAAGATGATTAAACCAATCAGTAACGTTGCTGTAATGATAGACGAAGTTATTGTCCCTAAATCAAGTCCACCTTTCGAAAAAGGCTTTGTCAGTAAATCACCAAATGTTGCACCAAAAGGCCTTGTGAAAATAAAGGCTATCCAAAACAGTAACACATGGTTTATTTTTGAGACATAATGCAATAATACCACAATACCAATAATGCCGGCAGTAATCATAGCTCCCGTTAGATAACTTAGTCCCATGTTATCGCATAGAAAATCGCCAAAAGCCGTGCCGAGACTGTTGGATAATAAAACAGCTATCCAAAAAAGAATCTCAACCTTAGTATCAGTAATCGGATAGTATCTGATACCGTTCTCCAGTCGATGCCATATACATAAAACCAACATCAGTAACGAAAAGAGTATGACAGATCCATAAGCATATCCTAATCCCAAGGTTCTATCCATAAAATCAGAGACTTCGGTTCCCACAGTTGTTGTACCAACAATAACCAGCCAATATAAACCAATGTAATATTTCGACACGTTAAGTTGAATGATTACTGAAATCACAAAAAGAATAGCTGTGATTATTAAACTTTCCGTGTAACCTATCCGGAAAGTCATGGAAAGCATATCGCCAAGAGTTTCGCCGATTGTGGTTGCTAAGATTTTTATTATCCAGAAAAGAACCGTGATTCTTGCGACTTTGTTTACTTTTTCCATATCGATTTTATGTCCATTATATTAAGATTCTATTCGCAATAATAAACGACGAATTATTAACGAAGATAATTAAAAATAAAAAGTTTCGGGGATTTTGTAAGGAATAGTAACTGGTGCTAATTACAACGCTTTGTAAATAGTCTCTTGAATGGCTTGACGCAGAGAAATTTTATTGATTTTCGTGTTTTCAGCATCCGGATTTACACGATTCGAAAGAAAAATGTATAACAATTTATTATCGGGATCCATCCATACAATAGCACCAGTGAAACCGGTATGTCCATAACTTGAAGGTGGCACGCAATAACAAACAGGGCCAATCGTATGTTTTATTCCCGGTTTGTCGAATGATATACCACGATGGTTGGTGGGGTAAAATGGACATGATGTAAATCGTTTCATGATCGAATCGCTCAAATATCGTTCGCCACCATATACGCCATTGTTTAGATACATCTGCAATAATTTCGCCAGATCGTTTGCTGAGGTGAAAATGCCTGCATGTCCGGCAACACCGCCTAGCATTGCAGCTCCCGGATCGTGAACTGTTCCTTGAAGCAGTTGTTTACGAAACACCATATCATTTTCGGTGGGAACAATCTGATCTTTATTGAATCGTTGTAAAGGAAGATATCCTGTAGTGGAAGCACCCAGAGGACGATAGAATGCACGTTGCACATATTCGTCGAGTCCTAACTTTGTTCTGTCTTCAATAATCCGTTGCATGAAATAATATCCCAAATCGCTGTAGTTGTATTCCTTTTTACTTGAAACGGCAGAACGAATAATCTTGTGATATAATGAATCTTTCCATACTTTATCAATATAAAGATTTTCAGCAACAGTAAAACAATGTGCGGAATCACATTTATTACTTAATGCTTTCTTACTGAACGTGAATGATGAATCTAACCAAACGCCTGCAACACCTGAATATTTGTTGTATCGTTTGTTTTTCTTGGAACTCCAGACTGTCGATTTTGCACTATCATATCCATCAATCAATGAAAGGTAAAAAGGTATCCAAGGTTTTAATCCTGCCTGATGAGTAAGTATATCGATAATACGAAGATACGCTTTGTTGGTAGAATCAAGTTCTGGTAGATACACACAGAGAGGATACATCACGTTACATAGTTTCTGATCGCAGAGTTTCATCAAAGAAGGAGCTGTGGCTGTTATTTTTGTAACAGAAGCAATATCATATAAATCAGTATCATGAACAGCTTGTTTATAGTCATACGTATATGTACCGTATGATTTTTCAAAAACGATAGTGTTATTTCTGGCAATCAATACCTGAGCTCCGGGTGTTGCAAATTCGCATATTGCATTATCCATTAATCTATCAATGTGACGAAGCGTGTCTGAATTTAATCCAACATCTTCGGGTACCGAATATTTCAATCGGGTAGCTTTATCCCATTGTTCGCCTTGTCCTTCGGTACATTTACCCGGAAATGAAACAGGTAGTTTTGCATTAACTTTTATTCCCGAAAAGATGGCTTGTGCCGCATAATCCTGTGCTAAATCGTTGTCTTCATAAGCTATAACAACACCTTTATATTCAGGAATGTTAGAAATATATTCAAGACTATAAGGACTGCCGTCGATGCAGAGAATAAGATTTTTCCGTTTTACTAATCCGGCAAGCAACTTTGTTGTTTGCGATGTTATTCCAAAATGTTTTAATGCACTAATACTGGTTTTGGTAATATTCACAATTACTAAATTGTAATTCTTTAGTTTAGTTAAAAGCGGTTCAACGGCACTGTCGGTTTTTGCAATATTAAAATGCTTAACTTTTGTGTATGACGACAATCGTTTTTGAAAAGCATTCGGCTGTAAATCACCGATGGCAACCGATGCTATATTTAAAGTGTCCAGCCTTTTTAGTGGAAGAATGTTGTTTTTCTTTTTTAAAATGGTAATTGATGCTTCAATCAAACGACGTTGCAGAAGAAGTGCTTCTTTGGTATGTAAATCCTCGTCAATACCTTGAATTTTAATTGGTTTCCAGGAATCCAGATTCATCCATTTTTTAGCCATTAAAATTTTACGACAATGAGCAAAGACTTCGTTGCTGTCAATGTCACCTTTGGACATTCCTTCTTTAATCTTTTGAATGGCAATCTGAACATTTTCGGAAAATAATAAAACATCGTTACCTGCTTTAAGGGCTTTGTATTCAACTTCACCAGGTTTTGCATTTTTACAAACGCCTTTCATATTCAGAGCATCGGTGAAAATCAAACCTTTAAAGCCCATTTCTTGTTTCAATAGTTTAGTAATAATTGTCGAAGAAAGGGTTGACGGTGTATTTTTGTTTTTTTCGAGTGCAGGGACTTGAAGGTGTGCTACCATTATTCCAGATAATCCATTAGATATCAATTGTCTGAATGGATACAGCTCCAGGCTGTCGAGACGTGTCCTTGATTCATTGATAACCGGAAGCGAAAAGTGAGAATCGGCATCGGTATCACCATGTCCAGGGAAATGTTTTCCTGTAGTTACTACATGTTCGATTTGCATTCCTTTCATGTAAGCCGTTCCTTTTTGAGCAACTTTTATTCTGTTTTCGCCAAAAGAACGAACGCCGATTACCGGATTTTTGGGATTGTTGTTAATATCAATATCTGGTGCGAAATTGATGGTTATTCCTATTCGTTTACATTGACGGGCAACCTCTCGTCCCATTTCATATATAAGAGAATCATCCTTGATAGCTCCAAGGGTCATTTGTTTCGGAAAACTGATTGTACTGTCCAATCGCATAGCCAATCCCCATTCTCCGTCTATCGAAATCATTAAAGGTGTTTTGCTTATGCTTTGATAATAATTAGTAAGGTTAGCTTCGCGAACCGGACCGCCCTGCATAAAAATCAATCCTCCAATCTGGTATTGTTTTATAAGGTTTGCTATTTCTTTTGTATGATTACTGTCTTTGTTTGAATAAGCAGCAACCATGAATAGCTGTGCAATTTTTTGATCTGTCGAAAGAGAATTGTATACAGAGTCAACCCAATGGTTCTCGACTGAAAGGAACTCTGGATCTCCCGGATTTTTTGTATTGGGAGTGGTAAAAGAAAGGGCTGTTAACAAGAGTCCGCTTATAATAGTTAAATGTAGCAGTCTATTCATTATTTTGTATATTTTTATAGTTTGTAGTAGCATAAGCATATTATAATTTTTCCATCAATTCTTTGTATAAATCTATCATAGAAACAATATCAGCTTTGTGAACTGTTTCGTCGGGTGTGTGAACATTATCTTCAGCAGCACCAACAAAGCACCAATCAATGGGTAAGGTACTCTTTTGAATCATAGCACCATCACTACCTCCAAAAGCTTCAACTTCTAATTGATACGGTATTTTGCTTTGTTTGGCTATTTTTATAATTTTATTGACATATTGTCGGCGAGGTATACACGAATCGCGAAGACTTATAGCAACTCCTTTCCCATGTTCTACACCTTCGGTAACCCATGTTATATCAGCTATGAGAGCTTGACGAACTTTATATTTTTCCCAAAGATGGCTTGCCAGTTTTTGAGCATTACCTCCGCCGTGTTCTTCATTACATGTAAATGCTATTGCTCCATTTTCGAGTGTTTCGGCAATTTTCAGTGCGACATATATACCTAAACGATTATCAAGGTAACATGATGAGATGAATTCGTCTGTTTCTCTAAAATTCATCTTATACCGTAAACTGGTGCCTCGGTCGATGTCTCGTGAAGCAACATATTTCAAAATGGCATCTTCTCCGTTTCCTTCTTCTTTTTTAGAAAAGCATTCTATTTCGCCCATACTGTCTTCGCCAATCAATGCAATATTTGATTCGCTCAACGATCCTCCGATTTTGACAATTTCTCCATTATATTTAACTGTGTAACCAATATTGTCCATGTGAGCATATATTGCAGTACGTGGACGACCAAATACCAATATCAGAGAATCTTGAAATTCGTCTCCATGAAATATTTCAGGTTGCGAAAACCAGTTCCCTTTGTGCTCATTTATGTATTGTAACAAAAAATCCTTTACCCGGAATTCTTCGCCAGATGGGGAATGTATATTACATAATTGTTTTAATAATTCCATTATAGTTTAACTCCTTCTATTTTTAATAATGCTTCAAGAATAATTTGTTCGTCCATTTTTCGAATTCTAAACGCGATATTACATTCATTCTCGTACGTTTGTGATACTATTTTTGCAGATTTATCTTTTAAAACCTTCATTACTTTGTTCATTGCGTCAAACGGGAACAGAATATAATGTTCACTTTCCACCATGACCTGAATTACGTTTGCATTAAACAGTGCATTGGCAGCCGCTTCTTTGTATGCTTGTATCAAACCGCTGATTCCAAGTAATGTGCCACCAAAATAACGAACAACGATTATAGCAACATTGCTGAGACCATTCGATTGTATTTGCCCCAAAATAGGTTTCCCGGCTGAGTTCGATGGTTCTCCATCGTCGTTTGCTCTCCAGATTTCACCATCTTTTCCCAGTCTGTATGCCCAGCAACAATGTCGGGCAGAGTGGTGTTCCTTTTTTAATATGTCAAGATATGATTTAACTTCAATCTCTGAAGAAACAGGATATGCAAAAGCTAAAAATTTACTTCCATTATCTTTGAAAATTCCTTCGGAAGGAGCTTCGATTGTCAGATATGTATCGTCAGTTAAACCCAATTTTTTACAAAATGTGTTTGAGCAAAATTACGGTTTTACAAGGTATCTTTGATTATAATTGGTGAAAGTTATGAATAAAATATTAAGATTATGTTTGAAACGTTTTTCTTGAATAAATTTAGAAATGAATCAAAAATCTCAGTACCCATTAATTTAGACATATCAAGTTCTAAAATGAGTAATTAATCTATTCTGTTTAAAAATATTTCGTTTTTAATAACTATAATATAAGGAATGTATAAATAAATAGTTACTTTTGTTGGTCTAGTTTGGTAAAATAATTATTAACACAAAAAATAACATTTTAAGCATGACAATTAAAGATATCCCTACACTAAAAATTGGAAATCTAGAAATTAATCCACCAATCATTCAAGGAGGAATGGGAGTGAGAGTTTCACGTGCAAGTTTAGCTGCAGCAGTCGCCAATGAAGGTTGTGCTGGAGTTATTGCAAGTGTGGGGTTAGGTGATTATGAAAATAATCCAGCTTCAAAATTCGTTGAAATTAATAATGACGCACTTCGTGCCGAAATTGCATTAGCTAGATCAAAGTCCAAAGGTATTCTTGGTGTAAACGTAATGGTTGTATTATCAAACTATGAAGAATTCCTTCAAGTTTGTGCTGAAGAAAACGTTGATCTGGTTATTTCTGGTTCAGGGTTACCATTAGATTTACCTAAATTCTTTGTAGGTAAAAGAACGAAACTTATTCCTATTGTTTCTTCTGCACGTGCATTAAATATTATTTGTCGTAAATGGAAACAAAACTATGATAGATTGCCCGATGCCGTGATTGTTGAAGGACCAATGGCCGGTGGTCACATGGGGTATCATTATGATGATGTGGTCAATAATAAAACGATGAAACTCGAAGATATTGTTGTTGAAGTTGTTGCTTTTGCAAAAACACAGGAATCACCAATTCCCGTAATCGCTGCCGGTGGTGTTTTTGATGGTGCTGATATCGCAAAATTCCTAAAATTAGGAGCTTCTGGTGTACAAATGGCTACTCGTTTTGTTTGTACTGAAGAATGTGATGTTGACATTAAATTTAAACAAGCATATATTGATGCCAAGAAAGAAGATCTTACAATCATCAATAGTCCTGTTGGTTTACCTGGTAGGGTTTTAAGAAATGAATTCGTTGATCGTGTAAAAGCTGGAGAAACAGTTCCTTTCAAATGTAGGTATCGTTGTTTACGGTCGTGTGATCCCAAAACCGTTCCTTATTGTATAGCTCAGGTTCTTGGTAATTCTGCTAGAGGTAATATGGAAAATGCTTTTGTTTTTGCAGGTTCAAATGCTTATCGCTGTACTGAAATTATTCCAGTTAAAACCTTGGTAAATAAATTGAAAGAAGAAATTGCAGCTAATTTATAATTAGGTTACATTGACATAAAAAAAGCTCCCGGAATTCCGAGAGCTTTTTTTTGTTTCTATAGTATTAGAATGAAATTTCTGTTTTTGGAAGCCACTTCCTGAATTTCTTTATTTGATCTTCAGTAAAGTTATTGTCATAGAGTCTTAGTACTTCTAAATGATCTTTTAACTGTCTGATTGAAGAGGGTAAACGTTCAAGTTGGTTAAACGATAAATCAAGGACTTTCAAATTTTTCAAGTTACCAATTGTGCTTGGTAGTTTTGTTAATTCGTTATTTATCAGATAAACGCGTTCAAGATTTTTCATCATTCCGATCTTTGAAGAAATCTTCTGAATTTTATTAAAGTTAAGCATTAATACTTTTACCTTTTTCAAACTACCAATATCATCATAAAGAGTTACGATTTCATTCTTAGAAAGATTTAGAAATTCTAGTTTCTTTAAATAGTCGATTTCAACAGGCCAAACCAAAAATTTATTATTCGATAAGTCAAGTGTCCTTAGATTCTTACATTTACTGATATCTTTAGGCAGATTTATTAATTTATTAGCTTGAATTTCAAGTAATCGTAATTTTTTTAGCTGTCCTACTTCGGGGGGAAGGGTTGTTAACTTGTGTCTGTTAAGATGAAGTTCCTTCAAATTTTTAAGTTCGGCTATTTCTGGTGGTAATTCTGCCAAAACAATAGAAAAATCCAATATTTTAACTTCTTTCGGATTTTCAAGTGCATCGTACATATTGCGATAGACTTTGTCATCCTGTGCTTTTACTATTGAAAAGCAACCAATACATAATGCAAATAAGGAAATTTTTAATGTTTTTTTCATTCTGTAAATATATAAAAAAATATTATTTAGAATTATCGCTTAGTTTTTTAACATTTAAGAAATCACTTTTCTTAAAAAGGAATAGACCGTTGAAAAAGTATTTTCCCGTTGTGCTTTTGTAAAAATTGAAACAAAAGTGATCATCGCTGTTTGAAAATTCTTGATTCTGTTTTCTAAAGTAAAACGTAATATTTATTGAAAATGTCGATTCTTGTGTCTTTGAAATTGTTTTCCAACTTGCTATTACTAAATTTTTTTTCTCAGGAATTCCAAAATCACTTATAATCTTTTTTGCCCATTTTAGGTTTGACGATGTAACGGTTTTCTTAAACTCCTTTTTTGACTGAAAATTGGTTTCTGTAAATTTTTCTTTTAATGTTTTTTTGTCTCCATTATTTATACTTTGCAAGAGGATGTATGCTTGTTCTATAACTTCATCATATTGTCCATTTGTGTTTCCTATTTGAGAAAAAACAGTATGTGGAAAAAATGCTGACGTAAGTATTAAAAAGAATAATCCTCCTTGTTTAAATATTTTTTTGTTGAGCATACCGACTTGCTATTTTTTCGCTTTATTTTTTACGGCAGTATCATGTTCAATAGTCTTTTCTAGGAAATCAGCAATGACCGTAGGTTCAATACGTTTTGCAATGATTTTTTTATCTTTATCAAGTATATATGGAACTGGTGTACTGTAAATATCATAAAGTACTCTGAAATTGGTTGTCTGATATGGATCATACAACATCATATAATCTTTCACACCATACTTTTCGCCGAAATCTTTCATCTTCTTGGCATCTATTTGTGTTTCTACAAGTATGGTTTTAATTCCTTTTTCATTAAATTTCTTTTCTTCGTTTATTTTTTTCCATTCCGGAATAATTTTTTGACAATGACCACAATCGGTATCAAAGAAATAGAGTACAATATAATTAGCATCAATACTTTGAAGCGAAACGGTATTCCCGTTTAGATCGAATAAGCGTAATTCGGGAGCTACTTCTCCAATTAAATTGTTTCTCACATGTAATACTCTGTCTTTAATACTTTTCATAAAAGCTGTATCGCTTTTTGCCCATGTTGCTTGACCTGACAAATAATATTTATCGGATATATAGACAAACAGTCTATCCATTCCCATGATTTTTGGATTGTTGTATTTGTTGAATAAGTATTGGACAACATAGCGATACATTTTATCATTGCCTCTTGATAGATCAATGACTTTATCAACTTCTTTACACAGCGTATCAGGTATTGGTGGATAACAGACTTTGTCGAAATATTCATCAATTTTGCTCTCTAATATTGGAGTACGTAAAAGGCGTGAATCATGAAAATTAATATTATCAAAATAATGTGTTCTGTAATATTTGTATTGAAATGATGAATCAATAATTTCTCCTTTTTGATTTCGAGGGAATGGGGGGACATCAACCTCTTTCATTGCTTTCAGTACTGATGCTAAAAGCGAATTTGGATAAGTTGTATTTATCATATTCCAACGAGCTTTTACCAAAGTATCTAATTTTGCTAATTCAACTTTTTTAGTTGCAATGGAATCTTCAAATGCTTTTTTGTTTATCGAAGGGTTTCCTGTAGAGTCAACCATCTTCTTAAAATAATCGTATTGTTTCTTTGTTGCTGCTGCTTTCTTTTGATTTTCGACCATGAAGTTTTGATATTCATTGAATACCGTATTTTCTTCTGATCCAACTATTTTTAGGTTTTTAATTAAATCGGCGGTATCTGTTGATACTGAGAAATCCTGGTCTTTGTCAACTATGATTTCGAAGTAATTCATTGCTGGTGTTATTAATAAATAAATACCACCTTCCAATAAGGAATCTCCGGTAAATGTTCCTTCTCCTTTTGAATTTAATTTTACGGTATCAACAACATATTTTTTAGCACCAAAATGATGTCCTAGTAACAATGTAGTATCCTTTAATCCATTTATTTTCACATGAATCTTATATCCAACGCCCGATGATTTCGTTGATTTTGATTTAGGTTTTGCTGTTCCATTGCCTGCTGCTTGTGTTAACGTAAGGATTAATAGGCATCCTATTGCTAATAAGTAAGGTTTTACAGTTTTTTTCATAGTGTTAAATTTTAAAGTATGTTTTTTATCTAATTCTATTGAGTGACTTAACGAGATTATCATCTTTTTTTATTGCCCTATATGCTAAAAAAAATAATATAAGAGCAACTAAAGGGAATATAGCAATATATTCGAACGATATTGCTGCTTGTGATGACGGTAGTAACAAATAACTATTTAAAACAACCAAATTACAAATGAGGAATGAAAATACCATAAGTAACGATGTTATGAGCATTTGTAAATTTCTTCTTTTGAATAGAAAAATTGTTATAAAACCTAAAATTACTGATAGGTACATTAAAATACCGGTAATCAAGACCGAAAAACGTGAACTGATTTTTCCCAATGATACAATTTTAAGAGAATAAATTGTTATGATGTTATGATTGGTCGGATCCAGAATATGTGAAATAGGGAGAAATGTTGCAATTAATAAAAGTAAGGAAGCTATGAAAAGATAAATGCTTTGAATACGTTGAATCATAAGTATCTGTTATTTTAAATGTTTATTAATTATTGTTATTAAATCCGAGACACTAAAAGGTTTTGCTATATAATCATCAAAACCTTTTTCCAGACAACTTTCTCGTTCATAGAGCATCGCATAAGCTGTATTTGCTATTATAGGAATATTTTTGTTTTGTGTCTTTATTATTTCGGTTGCTTTATAGCCGTTCATCTCAGGCATTTTCAAGTCCATTAATATAAGATCTATATGAGGCGTTTTGGAAAAAAGATAGACAGCTTCTTTTCCGTTCTGGGCGTAAATAAGATTGACTTTGGTTTGTTCGAGGCATTCAGTTATCAAAACTTTATTTATTTCCTCATCATCAGCAACTAATATTGTTCTTTTTGACCAGTCCAGATTGGAACTTGTAATTGGTTCAAACGATGTGTTCTTTTTTTCATTCTTAATACTGAAATATACCGTGGTTCCTTCGCCTTCTGTCGTTTCCATCCAGATATCACCATCCATTTCATTCAATATACTCTTACATACTGCCAGACTGAATCCTACTTTATCCGAATTGTTGGGCTGATTTTTCTGTTTGTTAAATATTGTTTGTCTGATGTAGGATGGTATTCCGGTTCCCGAGTCTTTTACATAAAACGATATTCTTTTATCTTTTTTATTTTGTTCGTATCCGATTTCTATGATACCTTTTTCAGTATGTTGAATTGCATTATCAATAAGTTTTTTAAATACCTGTTTTATTCTATACTTATCGGCATGTAATTCATTGATCGATGTGTCGGGATTTGATATAATCCTGATTTCTTTTTTATGGACTTTTAATTTTTCGGTTTCAGCTAGTTTTGTTACTTCTGAAATCAGATCAAGTGCAGGGAACGATGTTTTCCTTATTTTAAACTTGCCTGATTCTATTTTGGCTAAGTCAGACAAGTCCTCTATTAATTGTGATAATGATACTGCATTATTTTTTATTTGCGAAACAAAAAAATCTTTTTTTTCAGGCGATAGTGTCGATTGGTTTAATAATTCTACAAATCCAAGAATACCATTTAACGGTTGAAGTAAATTATCGGAATAGGTTGACAATAATTCAGCTTGTTCCAACGATTTTGGCTCCGTGGCCGATTTCATTTGTAAAAGTTTTTCATTATATTCAATGATCTTGCCTTTTTCCTCTATTTCTTCGTTAACTTCCGTGTTGAGTTCATTCCTCGACTCACAGACTTCAACCAGATGATTTACCATTTTCCTGAACGAACGGGCTAAAATGCCTATTTCATCATCTTTTATCAATATAAAATCTTCTATTTTGCCCTCTACATCTCCATCGCCAATACCTTTTGCGGTTTCAGTTAAACTCTTTATTGGTTTTAAAATAGAAAGGTATGTATTCACTACTGCTAAGATAAAGACCACTAATGCTAAACCTATAGCACATATAATCAGAAGTAATGATGTCCGGGTCTTTTCTCCTAAAATAGTCTCTGTGTGTTTTGTATTTGCAACGTCTTTATCAATCAATGCCTTTAAAGTGTATGAAACTCTAAGTTGTTGAATATTCATCAAATTCTTATTCTCTTCGTATTTCTCAGGATTTGTGCTTTTGTCTGTTTTTAAGAAATTGCTTGCATACACCATAAACGATGTGATATTCGAATTGATGCTTGCTAACGACGAATCCGTTACATGTCCTCGGCTGTTGTTTAGATAGGTTGTCAATTCATGTTGAAGACCGTTGATTGAATTCCATGCACGCCAGCGGTTTTCTCCATTTCCTGTTATTTCATAGAGTTTCGAATATTCCGATACGCGTTCCATTTCTGCTCTCATCTCTATTGCTTCAATGGCACTGGGGAGTATTTTGCCCGCGTATTTTTGAAAGGTTGTATTGAGAGTACGTTGTACCAAAAATCCTGCATATCCCAGTATTAGGATTATGAATAACAGAATTATAAAGGTACTATATAACTTACTACTAACTTTCAATTGTCCTATTTTTATATATTCGGTTCAAAAGTACACAACATAACGCTATTTTTCAAATAATAAAGGCATATTTTTGTAAGTGTCAAATTAACATTTTTGAATAAAAGTAGAGTAACACAATAGTCGTATAAGAAATTGAAAAACAATAGTATAAATATTCTACTTTTTCTTATTTTTAATTGTTTGGGCAATATTGTTTATTCTCAGATTGCTTTTTCAATTGGAATAACATCCAACATCGGAACCTCTGTCGACAGGATAGGAGTGTATGTCCTTCCTCAGATTCGTAACGAGTTTATTCAATGTAATGCTCGTGCCGGTATAACCTATAATCTCAGGAGTTTTGGAACAACGGTTCATGGTCCTGAATTACAAATAGGCGTTGGAATTGTTGTTCCCTTTGGAGTTAAAGACAGCCTTACATATTCGCCTATTGATTTAGTATCTAATCAAACGGCAAAGAAATATTCAATTGCCTATGCTTATAATTGTTATTTCGATAAGGCTGGTACAAGTCAATCGACCGGTATTATTGGATTTCAGACAAATAAACTCCGTTTCATAACCGAAAATGATATATTGAGTTTTATTCGTCAGGATCGTTATCGAACAGCTGCTGCCATGATATCATATATCGATAAAACGACTGCCTTTTCTATTAAAACAGTTCTTTGGACAGGCGACAGCTTTGATCCCAATGCTATAAAAGTTACTAATGATACAATCTATCGTTCTCGTTTTGGTTACAAAGATTTATGCAAAGCTGCTTGGGGAAAATATTCCGTCGGAATCTTTTGTTTTCAGGTTGAAAGAGCTTATTCTGCTTTTTCAACACAAACGGCAAAAGCAATGGTTGGTGTTGATGCAGAACAAGTCCGGCAAATCTTTCAAAATAAATTTATTCACGATATGTATTTTGTTCCCGAGCGTTTTATTGGATATAAAAATGTTCATTATCCGATGTTACAAGACGATGGCACTCCTTGTTTAATGAGGCAGGGGCAGAAGGTTCGAAAACCCAAGCCATTCTTTAATGTCGGTTTCAATGATAATTTGTTTTACTAACAAAATTTTACATCTGTTTATTAAAATACGGGCGATGAATCGGAGGCAGACATCCCCGAATCAGCTCCAATTCTATTTTCGTCGAATGCTAATTAAATAATTTTCAGAATAGATTTTTATATATTTTTACATCGTTAAAATATACAGATGAAAAAAGTAATTGCACTATTATGTTTCGTTGCATTGAACAATATCATAGTTGCTCAAACCAAACAGATAATAGGCAGAGATTTTAAAATAGGTAATAAAATAGCTGCAAGAAAACTCCTCTTCGATCGAAATGTAGAATGGTTTTACATTGATTCTGTCAACAATAAGATAACATACCTATTAGGGGAAAAAATATCGGAATCCTCAGATGATAAAGGTGTTTTTTTATTGTACGATGTCCATTCCGATTCAATCATCTGGCAACATCTGTTTACGAAACGCAAGCATTCGATATCTCAAAAAGATACATTAATCTATATGTATGAAGGACGTAAAGCTTATCTCATTGATTATCGATCTGGACGTACAATTAAAGAAGTTCACTACGATATTTATTATACCTTGCCCGAATATAATATAGCTTTGGGCTATCAACGAGGATCTACCGATTTGTGCGGATTTCGGTTGGATAACGAATCCGTATTATGGACAAAATATATACCCCGCGAATCGGGGTGGAATGATGTGATACCTCTATCCGATACAACCTTGTTAATATCCTCCGGAGGCTTACATTTTCTTAATATCAATAACGGACAGGGAACTGATTATAGAGCTGTAACAACAATATCCAATTATTCATCGGAACGACTCCCTACTCGTGTAGCAGTAATTGGAGCATGTGTAGCAATCGGAATGTTAACCGGGATCGTCTATATTCCCGCTTCACAAAGCTTTCCCTTACGCGAACTTGAGTCGAATATTATTATCGATAGTAATTACATTTACTGGGCTTCGAGAGAGACGTTTTATTGTTTTGAGAGATCAGGTAAAATAAAATGGTCATATCCATTAGCCACTGGTTTAGGAAGTAAATCAAGCATTTTTATAAGAGACAGCTTGATTTACATGGTTAATTATGGAGCTGGAGCCTGGGGCAATTCCATTACCTCCTTTGGTTCGCCATACTTTGTGGCGTTTAATAAAATCACCGGTAAACGATATCTGTTTACCTCAATTATGGGCAAATCCGATCCGATTTGTGCCTATAAATTATTAAAAAATGAAAATACCTTTCTACTTGTCTTTAAAAATAGAATCTCAAAATATTCTCTCACCGATGGATCTTTGATACAGGAAAAGCCATTGGCAATAAAGACATTTAAGGGAACCCGATATTTTATTGGCGATAATGTCTATATTAAAAAAGATACAAATTCATTTGTTCAATTACAATTTGACGATACTGCACATCAGTATATTGCATCCTATTCCGATGGCAATAATTCAACTGAATCTTATAACGAAGTGATGGTTGTTAATCAGAATTTGAATGTTGTAGAACATATATCTATGTCAAATATATATTCATCACTATATGAATATAAAGGATATACTTTTTTTATACACGACAATCAAGGAATATTTATTGATGAAAAAAATCAAAAAAGAGCGGTAATAGATGTCTCCGATAAAGCATCAGTCTCCAATCATAGTCTCTATGATATTGGAAATAACTCATTTTCCGAAGTCGATTTGAATGAAATAATCGATTCGTTCATTAATGCAAGACAATAACATCGTCCGCTAGAGACTATAATATTGCTTTTCTGCCGGCTTCCTTCTCTTTTTTGTATGCTGGTGTACCCGACACTAATGATTATTGTTTCGTCTGATTAGCCTTCATGCAAATAGAGTAAACCTAAAATATCTTATGCCCGAATGATCTACAATTTGGAACACATCTACTGCTTTTCGTATCAATCGTCTTTACCTGCAATTTTACAGATGTTTATTTTTCCTTATTCCTTCAAAAGATAGTGTACATGATTTTGAATAGATTCCCATTCGTTATCAAACTTAAATCCAAGAACGGTCTCTAATTTTGAAACTCCAAATGTTTGAAAGTCTTCTGATGTCTTTCCTACAGAAACATCACCTTTTACTATCAATGAACTTGTTGAATCGATTTCCGATATTAGATTTTGGCAAATACGCTCCCAGCTGATAAATTTTGAACCTAAAACGAAAAACGTCTCACGATTAAGATTCGACAGCAATAACCTTGCATAGACTTTTGCAATGCTTTCAGCACTTAAAAACTGCGTTCCATCATTATGAGCAACCGTAATATCTTCGTTCTTTTTAATTTTAGTAACTATTTCTTTAAACCGTGAATTGGGCTGTGTCGAAGCTCCTTCTATTACCGGATTTCCAAAGATATATCCTGGTCTGATTATATTCATTCTGATATCATACTCGTAACTCAGAGCCATTAAATACATTTCGGTTGCAGCTTTCGTTGCACCATAAAATGTAGCAGGTCGAGGTTTAATCTCTTCATCAAGTGTAACACCTGCAAAATTATTTCTACCATAATCGGTCATATATATAAAATCGCATGATGCTGTTGATGACGTATATATAATTTGCTCTACACCTGCTTTTGCCGCCGATTCAAACAAATGTACCGAACCTAAAGTATCATGTTCAAGCATATTTACAGCTCCATCCCTATAGTCTAATGCAACATGAATTAAAGCATCTTTTCCTTTAACAATACTCTTTACCTTTTCAAATTCACTCAACAATGCCTCTACTATTTCAATTCCCGCTAATTGATGCAATGCAGGTATTTTATTAGCATCCCGTGCCATTATTGTAACTTGATGACCATCATCGCTCAATTTCTTCGCTATATGTGAACCTATAAATCCTGTTCCACCTGTTAATAAAACCTTCATTTGTCTATTTATTATTATTATTTCGCTAAAATAAATCAAGTACCATTTCATAATTTGTGATCTCACAATACAATGTCGTTGAATTAAGCCCGTGGGACTTCAATTTGAATAACCACCGATGAAACCGGAGGGAAATGAGACGACAAACATCTGAACACTCGCAGGGTTTAACCACTTCAGGATTGTTGTATAACAAGTATTCCCTCTTAACGAAACGACTTTGAATCTCAATATACTATTAAAATGATTGGTTCTTAATCGAGGTGTTTTAAATCTAATAGTCTCTCCTTGAATAATTGAATTATCATTTAATTGCAAGTGACCTGCACCTGTTTTCCTTGATGATAACGTTTGCCCTGACATTCGTTCGTTTTTTCTTTCTTTCTAAATATCTCAACTTTGCACTAGCTAAAGTACATATTTTATAAACATAACACCCTTTTTTTAGAAAATATTCAATCCACAAATCGCATGTTGAGTCTGGTCAAATTCTTTGGGGGCATTTTGTGTAGAAGTCACTAAAATCTTTTTATCAATACACCGTCATGGTTGGTAAGTCAGGGTAGTGGTGGTGGTGGTCTGTTTCATTAACCTGCAATTGCTTTAATCTATCTTCGGATTGTTCTCTTCTGTTTTCCTGAATTTTCGTATTTATTTATTCACAATTGATGATAAAACAATAAATTATAATTTTCCCAATTCATTATAGGTTATTAATACTATCATTTAGTTTAATCTTAAAACGATCAAGTATAGAATTTTTTTCGATTTTTGAATATTTAGTTTTGATTAAATTCATATAATTTTTATCCCTTTCACAAAACTCATTTTTTAATTTATTTTCTATACTACCAAAGAAACTATTTCTATAGATTTCTAAAGATGATGATATTTGACACGTTCCTATAAATGAACCATAAAAATTTCTTGTTAAATTATAAGAATTTAAGGATATTGGATTACTGATGAGGAATTCCTCACAAAGAGTCTCGCAAAATCCAATATTTTTTGTTTTTTCAATATTGACAACAGGAATTACTAAATTGTCAAATAATTCATAATCTTTATAAATAGTAGACTCATTATTAATATGAGTAGACCTATATATTATACCATGAATTCCTCTATTCCCTTTTTCCACCTCACTTTGATTATATTTTACTAAACCATGTAAAATAGATTGTGGTATTATATATTCGGGTTTAAAAGGATCATTAGGATTTTGAACTTTAATTGAACATGCAATTGCAAAAGCAGTCCTTAAAATGTCGTTTTCTGTTGTTATTTTTAGTGGAATTCGGAGATCCAATAGTTTCAACATTTTTATATTTTTTATTCCAACAATATTTGTTGTACTAATTGAAGGGCGATGTAATTCTTCCCAAGAACCATAAATAGAACTTCCAAGATATAAACATGGATAACCCGAAATGCTATAACGTTGATTACCTATTTTGTGTCTTAGTTCAAATGGTACGTGAAACATTTCTTCTTTTGTAAATAAATAATCCAATTTTGATTCTCTCAAACGAAAAAAATATGTATTCGCAGGTATAGAATGTTCCAGTAATATTTTGCTATTATTATCTTCAAAAAATAGTTTATATACAGATGAATATGCATCAACGAATAACCCTCTATTAAAATTTATTTCAGCTGATTTTATCACTTCAATAATATTAAATACCTTTCCTTTAACAGAATTTGACGATATTCCATTCTTTTGATATTCTTCATCTGGAATATTATTGATATAAGCTCCATATGAAACCAAAGTATTTACGATTTGATCCTCTTTATATGTCTTGGATAAAATCTTCATAACAGCCTCATTAATATTTTCAATTGCATCCATTACACAATGTTTGCTTTAAATATGTGAATGTTAAATGTGGACAATGTTGCTATTTTTTTTGATAAAGATTTCTAAATACAAGCTATTCGATTTATGCTAACACGAACCATCATCTCAACTTTACACTAGCTAAAGTACATATTTTATAAACATAACACCCTTTTTTTAGAAAATATTCAATCCACAAATCGCACGTTGAGTCTGGTCAAATTCTTTGGGGGCATTTTGTGTAGAAATCACTAAAATCTTTTTATCAATACACCGTCATGGTTCGTAAGTCAGGGTAGTGGGAGTGGTGTTCTGTTTCATTAACCTGCAATTGCTTTAATCTATCTCGCGACTACACAATTTTCTGTCTGCCCCTATTGAAAAAAAGATAATCCTCCCCACAGTTTATTCTATAGACTCACACAGTTTATCGAACAGACCCTACCTGATACAAAACGTATCCATTCTGGCTCTCGACATATCGATTTTTATTCACGAAATATTCGTTTTTACTCTCGTATTATTGATTTTTACTCGCGTAATATTCGTTTTTACTCTCGACTTATCGATTTTTATTCACGTAATATTGATTCTGACTCTCGACTTATTGATTTTTACTCGCGTAATATTGATTCTGACTCTCGACTTATCGATTTTTACTCGTGTAATATTGATTTTTACTCTCGTATTATCGATTTTTATTCGCGTAATATTGATTCTGACTCTCGACTTATCGATTTTTATTCACGTAATATTCGTTTTTACTCTCGACTTATCGATTCTGATTCCAATCCTATTCCTTCCGATTCACCTCGTGTCTTCCCAACATCAAAAAGGCTTCATCAATCCTTACTTCTTCTCGTTGCCTTCCGTTTCTCTTTGAAATAATTCACTAATCCGAATAAAGAAACAAAAGTCCAGCAGATTTCCAGGATAACAAAGGGCAGATATTTTAAAAGAAGTGACGCTGTACAGGCAAAACCTGCACCAATAACATTGAGCAATAAATAAATAAAGCTATTGTTTTTAATTACACCCTTAAGATTTAGGAAATAAGCGAACAGTAATATTGTAACCCCAATAGAACCAATCCAATCGGTATATGAATATGTCATTTTAGTATCTCATTTGAACAAACTTATTGTATGACCTCTGATTAATGAAAATGTTTATCTTCCAGTAATAAGTCGACCAGACAATATTGTCGTTGCCTTTGTTTGCACTATAGCTTATTATATATTTGTCGGAAACCACCTCTGTCCCCTTTACAATCTTATATATAGTTTCCTCTTTAATATTACCATTTTCATCATACACAAATTCGTCTTTCCAATCGCGGGCTCCCATTTTTGAATGATCGATATAGCTTATTTTTGTACCATCCCATTTAATACTATAAAGTTCAAGATTCTGATCCCACACAATTTTTACTATTTTACCGTTATCGTACGTAAATGAATAATCCGTACTAATCTTTGGTTGCGACTTAACATAGGTTTTTACTTTGCTAAGCATCTGTCCGTTATACACGAAATCGTTCCCCTCGTTGTAATCGTCACATTTATCGTACCTGTCAATACTTTTTATTTTCCCCTTCGAATATGAAAAAGTAAATTTATCGCAACCGTCATTCCAATACTCTTGCATAACGTTCGATTTATCCATTGTGTACGAACGTTCCATCCTGTTATTCTTATTATTGACCGTTATCGTATTATTTTCGTATTTATATGAATGCACATCAATCACGGTCTTGTTTTTTAAGAATGTCACCTGTGTTAATTGTCCATTATTGTAATCATATTTCTGAATTATGGTATCCATCTTGTTTTTCGATTGATCCATCTTCAGTTGAACAATCTGTTCCACCCTATAATTGCCATTTTGTGCCGAAAGAGATAAGCATCCCAGTGAAAACAGTGCGAGAGTCGCCGTTATGGTTCGTGTATTCATATCTTTGTGTTTAAAATTGAGTTTATAATAGTGATTATCAATGTTCGAATTACAAAGATAGAAAAAAACTATTAAAGAAATAGCAGTTAGTAATTCCTTAAAAACAATATTTTAAAGATTTTCGAGCAAAAACTGGGTAATCCTGTCGAACAAATTATAGCGGGTGGTTCTTCCCGAAAGAGAATGATGCTTGTCGGGATATAACAAAAAGGAATATTTTATATTTGCATTATTCAAAACATTACAAAGGGCGTAACTATTTTGTATATGAACATTATCATCATTATCGCCATGCACTAAAAGCAACTGTCCATGCAGATTTTTAGCCGATTCTAAGACCGATGTTTTGCGATATCCCTCTGAATTCAATGCTGGAGTCTGCATATATCTTTCGGTATAGATATTATCATAAAATTTCCAATCGGTAACCGGAGCAATTGCCACTCCGCATTTAAACAGACTAGAGTGTGTCATACACATTAAGGCTTCGTAACCGCCAAAGCTCCAGCCCTCAATACCAACCCTTGCAGAATCAATAAAAGGTTGATTCCGAATATATCCGACAGCCTTAATCAAATCGTTTGTTTCAGGTATCCCAAGCTGTTTATAGGCTGAATTTCGAAATGCCGAACCTCTTGAATCAGTTCCTCGAGGATCAATACTAAGAACAACATAACCACATTGAGCCAGATATTGATACCAGAAATAACTATAGTCGAAATCATCTGTCACTTCCTGATATCCAGGACCTCCATAAACCGTCAATAACACAGGATACTTCTTGTTTTTTTGCATATTCGCCGGTTTTATCATCCACGCGTTCAGCTTTACCGAATCAATAGGTATCGTAAAAAAGGTTTTCGGTTGAAAATCATAATTCTTTTGCCAACCATCCTGTTCCAATACATTTGTTTGCAATACATTTTTCAGTCCTTTCAGTTCATCAAAACAATATGTGGTAATCTCTTGTTCAGCATTGGCATTGGTATAAATACATTGAAAGAAATCTTTCGAAAAAATGGCATCACCATTTGTCCCTTTTTCAGGAGTTATATATCCCAGGAAACTGCCATCGGGACGAACTCTATAAATTCGTCGTTGCATTTCATCGGGCTCGGCTGCCTCGAAAAAAACATAATCCAATTCCTTATCGTAGGCTATAATTTTAGTTACATCATATTTCCAATTGGTGCAATTCCTTTCGAATTTTCCATCCATGGTGTACGTACAAAGTTGATTATAACCATCTTTTTCGGTAACTAATGCAAAATGATTGTTATTCCGTAGCCATGTAAATCCCATAGGGAACGGAATATATGAATCTCGCTTCTCATCATATATTTTCGATGATTCCCCGGTTGCAACAGTATATGAATAAATACGAGTCTGGTTTTGTAAACGGTTGTATGTCTGTATTGCAAGACATTTTCCATCAATCGACCATTTAATCATTGGTATATAGTCGAAGTTATCGGGATTTTCGATGCTCGTGGTTGTTTTCGTTGCAATATCGTAAATCTGTACACTGACTTTTGAAGCGGAAAATCCGGCTTTGGGATATTTATAAGTAAATGTAGTAGGGTAGACACTGTCGAATGATGTAAGTGTATAAGAAGGAACCTTTGATTCATCGAAACGAATCCATGCAATTTTACTCCCATTGGGCGACCACTCATAAGCTTTTGTTACTTCAAACTCCTCTTCGTAAACCCAGTCTCCTTTCCCATTAATAATTGAATCACGTTTCCCGTCTTTCGTTATCTGAATTTGTTTTCCGCCAAAGGAAAGATAAATGTTATTGTTCTTTACGAATGCAATAACATTGTTATATGGTCCATAGCTGGGAATCTCTATATTGTTATTGTCTGGGATTAAAGGGATAAGCTTCTTGCTCTTTAGCGAATAGGTGTAACATGATGAAACATTTGAGTAACGATACGTCTTTTTCGAATCAACAGATAGTAAAATATTTGAATCGTTCGACGAAATTTTAAAATCATTGATCGATTTATCTTTAAGCTCTTTCCATTGACTGGCATCGAACATGATCCCAAGAGTATCACCACTAATCGCTTTAAGTCTCACTACCTTATTGTTCACCAGTTGAGCAATACTTTCGTTATCCGATAAAAAAACAGCATCATTGAATGTCTTTGGAGCAAAGGCATAGTCGTACCAGATATCCTTTAATGTTAGATTTTTTTGGGAAAACATCAAAGTTGGATATACTCCAAAGCAAATACTTATTGTTAAAATCTTAAGCAACCTGGACATGGTATTCCATTTTGATTATATTTCACAAATATCAAAATAACATCCAATATTTTAGGAATTGTAATGATTGTTTTCCCAGAACCATTTAACAGTTTTACCTAAACCTTCGTTTACCAATACTTTTGGTGAATATTCTAAAAGCGTTTTAGCCTTTTCTATCGATGCATGTGAATGTTTGATATCTCCTTTTCGTTCATTTCCGTAGATAGGATGAATCTCGGCTATACTTTTATCATAAAACGCAAGTTCTCTTATTAAAATATCAACCATTTCAGTTAATGTAGTGCGTTCTGAACAAGCTACATTGAAAACGGTATTTAAAGCAACCTCGTTTTTTGTAAGAGCTGCCAGCTGATTAACCTGAACAACATTATCAATATATGTAAAATCACGCGAAGTATCACCACTTCCATGAATCAATGGAGCTTCGTGGTTCATTAATTGAGTAATAAATTTTGGAATTACAGCTGCATAAGCACCATTTGGATCTTGATTTGGACCAAACACATTGAAATATCTCAAGCCTATGGTTTCCAAACCATAAGTATCGGAAAAAACTTTTGCATATAACTCATTTACATATTTTGTAACAGCATAAGGCGAAAGAGGTTTGCCAATATTATCCTCATATTTGGGTAATCCCGGATGGTCTCCATATACTGACGAACTTGCTGCATAAACAAACCGTTTAACCTTGGCATCGCGCGAAGCTGTAATCATGTTTAAGAACCCAGTGATGTTATGACTATTGGTTGTTATCGGGTCTATTATCGAACGAGGAACAGAACCCAATGCCGCTTGATGTAAAACATATTCTATTCCATCAACAGCTCCTTTACAATCATCAAAATTGCGAATATCTCCTTCTATTAAGGTAAAATGTTTATGCGATTTTATACCGGCAATGTTTTCGTGTTTGCCGGTTATGAAATTATCAAGACAAATTACCTCATTATCTTGTTCCAGCAATGTTTTTATAAGGTTAGAGCCGATAAAACCGGCTCCTCCTGTTACAAGTATTCTTGAATTTTTTATATGCCTGGACATACTTATATTATTTTGCGAAATTCACAGCCCGGATTTCCCGTATAACCGTTATTTTTATTTGACCGGGATATGTCATTTCTTCTTGAATCTTTTTAGCAATATCAAAAGAAAGTGTTTCAGCATCTTTATCAGTTACTTTATCACTCCCAACAATAACACGTAACTCACGTCCTGCTTGTATAGCGTAGGTCTTAAGTACTCCAGGATAATTCAAGGCAAGATTTTCAAGATCTTTTAGTCGTTTAATATATGATTCAACAACTTCGCGACGTGCACCGGGACGAGAACCCGAAATTGCATCACAAACTTGCACAATTGGTGCAATAAGCGACATCATTTCTATTTCATCATGATGCGAACCAATAGCATTGCATATTTCTGGTATTTCTTTGTATTTCTCTGCGAGTTTCATTCCCAATATAGCATGTGGCAATTCAGTATCTTCTTCAGCTACTTTCCCTATATCATGAAGTAATCCGGCTCGTTTTGCAAGTTTCGTGTTCAAACCTAATTCTGTTGCCATTATAGCACATAAATTTGCTGTTTCTTTAGAGTGCTGCAATAAGTTTTGTCCATAAGATGAGCGATATTTCATTCTTCCAACTAGACGGATAAGCTCAGGATGTAAACCATGTAATCCTAAATCTATAGTAACTCGTTTTCCGGTTTCTATTATTTCGTCTTCAACTTGTTTCTTTGTCTTTTCTACAATTTCTTCAATACGGGCAGGATGAATACGACCATCAGTAACCAATTGGTGAAGAGCTAAACGAGCGATTTCTCTTCTAATGGGATCAAAACCTGAAAGAATTATAGCTTCTGGGGTGTCATCAACAATAATTTCAATTCCTGTTGCAGCTTCTAATGCTCGGATATTACGACCTTCACGACCGATAATACGTCCTTTAACCTCATCATTATCAATATGGAAAACTGATACCGAATTTTCAACTACATGTTCTGTTGCAGTTCTTTGAATTGTTTGTACTACAATCTTTTTAGCTTCTTTGTTTGCAGTCATTTTAGCTTCGTCCATAATTTCATTTATGTACGACATTGCTTCTGTTTTAGCAACAGCTTTAAGTGATTCTATCAGTTGATTTTTAGCATCTTCAGCTGAAAGTCCCGAAATAGCTTGTAGTTGTTCTATTTGTTGTTTATGAGCTTTTTCTAACTCTTCTGCTTTTCTTTCAAGATTTGATGATTGATGGTCAATTTGTTCTTTTAATCGTTCAACATCTTTTTTAGTACGTTGTATTTCATCGAATTCTTTTTTCTGCTCAGCTTCCATTTGTCTGATGCGAGCTTCCGCTTGTTGATTTTTGCTGTTCTTTTCGATAAACAGTTTTTCATTGTCTGATTTTAATTGAAGAAAACGTTCTTTTGCTTGTAACATTTTCTCTTTTTTTATCACTTCGGCTTCTTGTTCCGCATCAGCAATTATTTTTTTGCTTTTCCCTTGTAAAACGTACATGTAGGCAAAATATGAAATTACTGAGCCTCCTATAAGTGAGCAAATTACTAAAATAATAGTTATTCCATTCATATGTTTAAAATTGTATTTTTATTATTATTACTAAATATTTATAAATAAAAAACCCGTATTGATTACCTTATTGCTTTTAGAAAACCCCGGTTAAACATGGGCGGAGACCTTGATTATTTTTGACGTCCACAGTTTCCTAAGAAATCTACCGAAGTGGCGAGGCCTGTCATACATACTCTAAGGTTATCTCCTTTAGTTTCTAATGTTGAGTTTCAAAACCATTAAGGAATTAATACGGGCATATCTTAATATATCTTCTTTTCTTCTATAAACTTAATTTTAAGAACTTAACTATTATTACTTATGAATTGATCTAGTTCGTTACACACATCCTGAAGTTCTTGATTTACAAGTTCTGTGGTATTGTTATTTTCGAATTCTAATAGCCTTGTTACAAACTGTAATGTTGCCATCGCCAAAAAATCTTGATTATCTTTGTCGCTGTATCTTTGTCTGTATTTATCCACCACATCATTAATGCGACGTGCGGCTTCCCGAAGTTTTTCTTCATCCTGCCAATCAATTCGCAATGGGTAATAGCGGTCTATTATTTTAAGCTTAATAGCTAATTTTTCTTCCATCTGCCTTTTACTTATTTAAAAGAGCAATACATTTATCAATTTCCCGTACAATTGAGTCAATCCTTTTTTTCGCAAATTCACTGTCGCTATTGTCTTTTGCTGATACAGCATTAGCTATTTGTAAATTTTTGTAATTATTTTCGATTTCTGCAATTTTTATATTTTGTTCTTCTATTTGCTTTAGTAGTTGTATTTTTTCATCTACTAAAGTCATTTTTTCATTTTTTATGTTGGTATACAAAGAGATGACCTGTTGAATCTTCTGTTTCAATTCATCCGTTTTAAAGGTGTTAGTTTCAGTCATATTCACACGTTATCTAAAACAACAAATTTAAGACATGTGAATGTAAATTCCAATAAACGTTTTGGCAAATTTGTTTTTATTTTATTCAAAATCGAGTTTTGCCATCTCAAAATAGATGTAAATCAATTAGCATCAAGTATTTTTGTAGGGAAATATTTTTGAAAAATGATTGAAAATAAAATATTATTTGAGGAATTCAAAAAAACGGTTTGGAACTATTATCACGATAATTATCGATCAATGCCATGGCGTAGTGAAATAAATCCATATTCTGTGATGGTTTCTGAATTAATGCTTCAACAAACACAAGTACAACGTGTTGTTGTGAAATTTAATGAATTTATGATTCGTTTCCCTACGATAGAATCACTAGCACAAGCAACGCTTTCGGATGTGCTTGAAACATGGATTGGACTAGGATATAATCGGAGAGCAAAGTTTCTGAAACAATCAGCAGATATTATTGTCAATGACAGATATGGTGAATTTCCGTCTTCTCTTGAAGATTGGATGAAACTTCCAGGATTTGGGAAAAATACGGCAAGTGCGGTTTTGGTTTATTCTCAAAATGAACCATTTGTCTTTATTGAAACAAACATACGTTCGGTTTTTATTTATCATTTTTCCCAATCGCTTAAGACTGTAAATGATAAAGATATTGAAGTTTTAGTTGAGTTAACTTTAGATAAAGATAATCCTCGAGAATGGTATTGGGCTTTAATGGATTATGGAACTTATTTGAAGAAAGAATTTGGCAATTTATCGCGGAAAAGTAACTTATATGCAACACAATCTAAATTCAAAGGATCATTCAGGCAAAAGCGAGCAAATGTACTAAAGATTGTGGTAAAACGAAAAGTGGTTTCTTTCGAAGAACTTCAACATATAACCAATTATAATTCAGAAGAATTAAATAGTGTACTTCAAAAATTGATAGAAGAAAAATTTGTTAAAACTGAAGGTGGGCAATATTGGGTTTTATAATAGCGTAAAAAGGAAGGGAATCTCTTTCGAAATTCCCTTTCTTTTTTATTATTAATTGAATTACAGATTCAATGATTTGATAATTTTATTCAGTTTATCATCAAGTTTTTGATTTACTTCTGCATATTTTTCTTTACAGCAAAGGGTTTCTTTGATTCCAAAATAAAACTTAATTTTTGGTTCAGTTCCCGAAGGGCGAATTGATATCTTAGAACCATCTTCGGTAAAGAATTGAAGTACATCAGATTTTTGCATTTCAAGTTTCGATGTCGTTCCTTTTGCAAAATCTTTAATAATTTGCTCCTTATAGTCTTTTATTAAAACGACTTTCGAACCATTAATTATTGTTGGAGGATTTTGTCTATAGCCTGCCATCATAGCCTGAATTTCTTCGGCTCCCGATTTCCCTTTTTTCGTAATATTTAATAATGATTCTTTATAGAAACCAAATTCAACATAGATGTCAAGTAAAACATCATAAAGCATTTTGCCTTGGTCTTTTGCCCAAGCAGCAGCTTCTGCGATTAGCGAACATGCCATAACAGCATCTTTATCCCGAACAAAATCTCCGGCAAGATATCCGTAGCTTTCTTCTCCTCCGCCAATGTATTGTTTCTTTCCTTCTAATCCTTTAATTATTTCAGCTATATATTTAAATCCGGTAAGGACATCAAACGATTCTACTTCAAATTTCTTTGCCATTTCAGCCAAGAGTTCTGTGGTAACTATTGTTTTTACAATATATTCTTTGCCATGTATTTTACCTTTAGCTTTCCATTGACTTAAAAGATAGTACAACAGGATAGATGCTGTTTGATTGCCATTCATTAAAATGATATCGCCGTTATCGTTTTTGATTGCAATACCAACACGGTCGGCATCAGGATCGGTTGCTAGAACAAGTTCGGCACCAACAGCTTTTGCTTTTTCTGTTGCTAAAAACAATGTTGCCGATTCTTCTGGGTTTGGCGATTTTACTGTTGGAAAATTGCCATCACTGACCAATTGTTCTTCAACTAAAATAATGTTGGTAAATCCATATTTTTTTAAAGACATTGGAACTAATTTCACTCCTGTACCATGAATTGGTGTGTACACAATTTTCATGTCTTTATGTTTGGCTATACATTCAGGATTTAACGAAAGGGCTTTGATTTTATCAGTATAGATTTCATCAACTTCATTTCCGATTAAGTTGATGTTTGTATCATTTCCTGTCCATTTTACCATATCAACAGACGTAATCTTTTCAACTTCGGCTATGATATTCTTATCGTGTGGTGGAACAACTTGTCCGCCATCTGCCCAATATGCTTTATATCCGTTATATTCTTTAGGATTATGCGATGCAGTAATTACCACTCCGCTTTTACAACCAAAATGACGAATTGAGAACGATAGTTCGGGGGTGGGGCGAAGTGACTCGAAAAGATAAACTTTGAAACCGTTTGCCGCAAATATTTTAGCAGTTGTCTCAGCAAAAAGCTTACTATTGTTCCTGCTATCGTATGCAACTGCAACTTTAATTTCTTCTCCTTTGAAATTTTTGATTAGATAATTTGAAAGACCTTGAGTTGCCATTCCAACAGTATAAATATTCATACGATTAGTTCCTGCACCCATGATTCCACGTAATCCTCCTGTTCCAAATTCAAGTGTGCGATAAAAAGAGTCAACGATATCAGCACCGTCTTCTTCAATTAGTCGTTTTACTTCTTTTTTTGTCGCATCGTCAAAGTTCCCTTTGAGCCACTCTTCTGCTTTAATCTTAATTGATGTATCCATTGATATTGATATTCAGCTAATTGGTTAAATATAAAATAACGCTCAAAAATACGTTTTTTTATGATATTGTTTTACAAATATTTTAAACATTCTTCAAGACTATCTTTCCAATAGGGAATCGTTATGTCGAAGGTCGTTTTGATCTTTTTCTTGTTCAGAACGCTATAATGTGGACGTTTTACTGGAGTCGGATAGTCTTTTGATTCTATAGGATTTACATTACATGTCGTTATTCCTTTTAATGAATAAATTGCTTTGGTAAAATCGTACCATGAACAAACGCCTTCATTTGAAAAATGATAAATGTCTGGTAACCATTTTTTTATTCCAGAAGAAGTCTTGAAAATTATTTCCATGATTGACAATCCTAAATCATAGGCGTAAGTGGGGGTTCCTATTTGGTCAAAAACAATATTTAATTCATGCCGTTCATTTCCCAATTTAATCATTGATTTTACAAAGTTGTTTCCAAAAGGTGAATACAGCCATGAAGTCCTAATTATAATGCTATCTTGGTTTTCCGTTGTTACGTTCAATTCGCCTAATGCTTTTGATGAACCATATACCGACGTTGGTTTTATGGGCATATTTTCAGTATATGGAATATGTGATATGCCGTCGTAAACATAATCGGTCGAAATATGAATAAATTTACAATCGTTTTTCTTTGTAGCTATTGCAAGTATTTTAGGAGCTTCTGCATTGAGTAAATATGCTTTATCTTGGTCTGATTCAGCTTTATCGACTGCTGTGTATGCTGCACAGTTTATTAAATATTGTGGCTTATATTTTTCAAAAAACAATAGGACAGCATTGCTATTTGTAATGTCAAGTTTCTCATAATCTGTAAATATAAATGTAAACGAAGGATATGATTTTTCAAGAAGTCGAAGTTCATTACCTAATTGACCATTTGCTCCTGTAACTAATATTGTTGTCATAAGATTAAAATGGCGTTACGAATGATTTAAATTCTAAATTCTTTTTGTCTTTGTCTGAGATGATCACTTTCGATAAATCGACTTTCCAATCGATATTTAAAGTTTCATCATAGAACATTATTCCTTGTTCACATTCTGGGTGATAGAAATCGTCACATTTATAGAACACAACAGCAGTTTCACTTAATACGGAAAAACCATGTGCAAAACCTCTTGGAACAAGTAATTGACGTTTATTATCTTCCGAAAGTTCACAGCCAAACCATTTTCCATAGGTTTTGGAATCTTTTCGTAAATCAACTGCTACATCATAAATTGAACCTTGAAGTGCTCGAATTAATTTGGTTTGAGTATGAGGTGGCTTTTGAAAATGCAAACCTCTAATAACTCCATTTGTCGATTTTGATTGATTATCTTGTACAAAGATCGTTTTAATGCCAGCTTTTTCCAAGACTTGTTGATTATAACTTTCAAAAAAGTAACCTCTTGAATCAGGGAAAACACGAGGTTCAATGATTACTAAATCCTTTATTCCGGTTTCTATTATTTTCATCTTATTCGAAATGTTTTATATTTACAATGTTTATAAGATATTGACCATATTGATTCTTCTTTAATGGTTCGGCTAATGCAAGCAATTGTTCTTTGGTGATATATCCCTTTTGGTAAGCAATTTCCTCGAGACAAGCGACTTTTAGACCCTGACGATTTTCTATAGTTGCTACATAATTGCTTGCTTCAAGTAGATTTTCATGTGTGCCTGTATCTAACCATGCAAAACCTCGTCCAAGTAATTGAACATTAAGTTTTTTATCTTCTAAATATAATTTATTTAAATCTGTAATTTCCAATTCACCTCTTGTCGAAGGCTTTAGTGATTTTGCTTTTGCAACTACTGTATTATCATAAAAATACAATCCAGTTACAGCATAGTTTGATTTGGGTTCTTTCGGTTTTTCTTCCAGACTGATTACATTCCTATTTGCATCAAATTCAACAACGCCATAGCTTTTTGGGTCGTTAACATAATATCCAAAGACAATAGCTCCTGCCTCTAATTTCGATGCATTAATCAATGTTTTCCCGAAATTTTGACCATAGAAAATATTATCACCAAGAATCAAACAGCATGAATCATTTCCAATAAATGTATCGCCGATAATGAATGCCTGAGCAAGGCCATCAGGAGATGGTTGTTCTGCATATTCCAGTTTTATTCCTAATTGCGAACCATCACCAAATAATTTTTTGAATAATGGTAGATCCTGAGGTGTTGAAATAATCAAAATATCTTTAATACCAGCTAACATTAGTACAGATAGGGGATAGTAGATCATTGGTTTATCATATATTGGAACCAATTGTTTTGAAATTGCTTTTGTAAGCGGATATAATCTTGTACCTGAGCCTCCTGCTAATATTATTCCTTTCATATCGTTTCTATTGATTGTTTTTCAGGTAATTATCGAAATATGCAATGGTCTTTATTAATCCTTGTTCAAGTTTTATATTTGGTTCCCATTCATTAAGCAATTTATGAGCAAGTTCTATATTTGGTTTTCTTTGTGTTGGATCATCTTGAGGCAAGGGTAGATAAACAATTTTTGATTTAGAATTTGTCATCAATATCACTTTTTCTGCTAATTCTTTGATCGAAAATTCTCCAGGATTGCCAATATTAACGGGACCAATAATCGAATTATCTGTCTTCATCATTCTTGTCATTCCTTCTAATAAATCATCAACATATTGAAAACTTCTGGTTTGCGAACCATCACCAAAAATGGTAATATCTTTACCTTGCAATGCTTGAACGATAAAATTTGAGACAACACGACCATCATTCGGATGCATCTTGGGACCGTAAGTGTTAAAAATCCTAATAATTTTAATTTTAACATTATTTTGTTTGTGATAATCCATAAACAATGTTTCAGCACAACGTTTCCCTTCATCATAGCATGACCGGATTCCAATGGTATTTACGTTTCCCCAATATGATTCTGGTTGTGGATGTACCGTTGGATCTCCATAAACTTCGCTTGTCGAAGCTTGCAGTATTGTTGCTTTAACACGTTTTGCGAGTCCTAACATATTGATTGCCCCCATTACAGATGTTTTGATTGTTTTAATGGGATTGTATTGATAATGAACCGGCGATGCTGGACAAGCTAAATTATAGATTTCATCTACTTCTGCATAAAATGGTGTTGTGACATCATGACGAACAAGCTCAAAATATGGATTTGACAATAAGTGAACGATATTGTTTTTTGAACCGGTAAAGTAATTATCCATACAAATGACATCATTACCTTCATTTAAAAGTCTTTCGCAAAGATGACTTCCTATAAATCCAGCTCCTCCTGTTACTAATATTCTCTTCATATATCAAGCTTTAACCGATGAGCGACCAATTGAATAATAGGTATATCCTAATTCTTTCATATCATCAACATCGAATATATTTCGTCCATCAAATATAAGTTTATTCTTTAACATGTTCGATATTTTATCAAAATCTGGCATTCTGAAAACTTGCCATTCTGTTAAAATAATTAATGCATCTGCATCTGCTAAACCTTCATATTGATGTTTTGAATAAATGATTTTATCTCCAAATATTTTACGAGTTTCATCCATTGCAACAGGGTCAAAAACAGTTACTTCGCAACCTGATTCCTTTAATTTTTTAATAATAACTAATGAAGGAGCTTCTCGCATATCATCAGTATTTGGTTTAAATGAAAGTCCCCAAAGTGCAATTTTCTTACCTTTAAGGTTACCTTTAAAATGTGATTTTATCTTCGAAAATAGCACCGATTTTTGGTTTTCATTAACCGATTCAACCGATTTTAATACTTGTAAATCATAGTTTAAATCTGTTGCCGTCTTTATTAATGCTTTCACATCTTTGGGGAAGCAAGAACCGCCATAACCGACTCCTGGATAAAGAAATTTATTTCCAATTCGGGTGTCTGTTCCAATTCCTTTTCTGATCAAATTAATATCTGCTCCAACGATTTCGCAGAGATTTGCAATATCATTCATAAAACTTATTCTTGTAGCTAACATAGCATTTGCGGCATATTTTGTTAATTCTGCCGATGCTATATTCATAAATATAAGAGGATGTCCATTCATGATAAATGGCTTATATATTCTGCTCAAAACTTTCTCAGCACGTTCACTTTCGGTACCAATAACGATGCGGTCTGGCTTCATAAAATCATCGATAGCTGCACCTTCTTTTAAGAATTCAGGATTAGATGCTACATCAAATTCCATTGCAACACCTCTTTTCTTTAATTCCTTTGAAATAGCCTCTTTAACTTTGTTTGATGTTCCTACAGGAACTGTACTTTTTGTAATTACAACGGTATAAGAATTCATTGCTTTACCTATTTCAGTAGCAACACCAACAACATACTTTAAATCGGCACTTCCATCTACATCAGAAGGTGTTCCAACAGCAATAAATATTGCTTCACATCCTTCTATACTTTCTTTTAGATTAGTCGAAAATGTTAATCTACCTTCTTTTGTGTTTTTTAGAACAAGATCGTCTAGTCCTGGTTCAAAAATAGGAATTATCCCTTTTCGTAAATTATCTATTTTTTGTTGATCAATATCAATACAAACAACGGGAACTCCTGTTTGAGATAAACAAGTTCCTGTTACTAATCCAACGTATCCTGTTCCTACTACTGCAACTCTCATCTATATTAATTTTTTTATAATATCAAATAATATACTATTACATCCATCACAAGATGCTTATATAATAAACATCGGTTTAAAATCATAAAACACCCAACTAGTTGAGTGTTTTACAATAAAAGTTTGTTATATTATTGATTTTCTATTTTCAATAATTCAACTTCAAAGATTAAAGCCATATTTGGTTCAATAATTCCTCCTGGCTGAGGATTTTGTCCATAAGCTAATTCAGATGGAATAAATAATTTCCATTTTGAACCAACTGGCATAATCTGTAATGCTTCAACCCATCCTTTAATTACACCAGTAACGGGGAATGTTGCTGGTTGCCCGCGATCAACAGAACTGTCAAATTTTCTACCATCAATTAATGTTCCAGTATAATGCACTGTTACTTTATCAGTAGATTTTGGCAAGACACCGGTTCCTTTTGTAATTATTTCATATTGTAATCCACTAGCAGTAGTTATAACACCTTTTCTTTTTTTATTTTCGTTCAAGAAGTTTTCGCTAATTACTTTATTTTTATTTAGTTTCTTCGATCTGGTTTCTTGCATATATTTTTGAATCAACGCTCCACCTTTGGCTTCATCAATATCCAATAAACGGCTTCCAAAAACGTCATTTATGCCTTTTACCATGATGTATGGGTCAATAGAATCGAGGCTTTGTTGTTGCAATGATCGAGCAATATTAACTCCAATGCTATAAGAAATACTGTCGAGTGTCGATTTTAATTTTATTTGTGCATTTGCAGAAAATGCAAGCGATGAAATGATGCTTAGTGCTAAAATAGTCTTTTTCATATTTGTTTGTATTTATTCTTTACTATCTGGAATTTCGTCTATTACAGGTTCTATATTATCAGTTTCTTTATTAGTCGATTGTGATTTTTGAACTGAAAGTAATTCTATATCAAAGATTAATGTTTGATATGGTTCTATGATATCTGTCATGCCTTCTTCTCCATAGGCCAAATTGTATGGAACAAAAATTTGCCATTTAGAACCGACAGACATAAGTTGTAATGCTTCAGACCAACCATTAATAACTCCTCCAGTAATAGGAAATGTTGCTGGTTCGTTTCTATCGTACGAAGAGTCGAATACCTTTCCATTTATAAAACTGCCTTTATAATGACATATCACATAGTCATTTATTGTTGGTTTTTCGCCTTCGCCTTTTTTTATGATTTTATATTGTAAGCCACTGGATAAGGTAATAATGCTATCCTTTTTTGCATTTGCTTCCAAAAATTGTTTTTCTATTTCAATGTTTTGTTTGCTTTTGTTCCGTCGAATTTCATTTTGTTTGTTTTGTAATGTTTTAAAATAATCGGAGAGGAGTGTTTTTGCCTTTTCAGGATCTATTTTATATATTGGTTTTGTTGCAAGCCCATCAATTATTGCTTGTGCTAGAATTTTAGCATTCAAAAGAGTATCAACATGTCCCCCCTTAATACTTTTAACAATATCAAGTCCAATAGCATAACTAACACTATCTTCTGTAGTTTTGAATTTCTTTTGCGAAAATCCATTTATAGAGACTAAAGCTATTAAACCTATTATAATGGCGATTCTTTTCAATTTTTCTTTTTATTAAATATAAAAAAAGGATTTACCATAAACGATAAATCCTTCTAAATATTTTTATTCTTATTGTTTTTCTATTGAAAGTAATTCAATTTCGAAAATGAGTGTTGAATATGGTTCAATTGGTATTCTGCCATCTACATTTGCTCCATAAGCAAGTTCTTGTGGAATATATACAGTCCATTTTGAACCAACTGGCATTAATTGAAGTACTTCAGACCATCCTTTAATTATTCCACCAGCAACAGGGAATGTAGCTGGTTCTTTCCGATCGTATGAAGAATCAAATACTTTTCCATCAATGAATGTACCTTTATAATTAACTTTTACAACGTCTTTTGCTGTTGGTTTTGGACCATTTCCAGCTTTCTCTATTTTATATTGAAGACCGTCAGGAAGAACTACAACGCCATCCTGTTTTTTATTTTCTTCTAAGAATTTTTTACCTATTTCAATATTTTTTTCATATTTCTTAGCTTCAATAGCTTGTTGTTTTTCTCTTAACTTTTTAGTATAACGTTCAAGAAACTTAACAGCAGAATCGGGGTTGATTAAATATTCTGGATTTTTTGCTAAACCATCAACAATACCTTTTCCTATAGCTTCTGAATTTAATAATGTATCAAGTTTGTTTTGTCTAAAACTTTTCGCAATATCAAGCCCAATTGCATAGCTCACTTTATCTTCTTCTGTTTTAAGTTTTACTTTGTTTTTACTACATGATGCAAGTACTGCAAGCGTTGCTATCCCGATTAATATTTTTTTCATTTTTATAAAGTTTAAGTTATTTTAAAATTCCATGCAAAAATAGCATAAAATGATTTACTTGTTTATTATTTTTCAAAAAGCTTTCATGCTGTTTCAGTTCCAATTGGTTTATTCTCCACAAATGGCTTTTATCGATTCTGCTATGATCGGTATACCTTTTTCGATAATTTCGACAGGTGTGTTACAATACGAAATTCGCATTTTGTCATTGCATTTCCCATCAGGATCAAACGTCTTTCCTGTCACAAAAACAGTACCTTTGTCGATTGCATATTTAAGGATCTCGGTAGAATCTGTTCCTTCCGGTAGATGAAGCCAGATATAAAATCCTCCGCGAGGTTTAACCCATTTTACATACGATGGTAAAGACTTTTCTAGGCATTCAATCATTGCAAGAGCTCGCTTTTTATATTCTTTTCGAACATTTTCTACATAACTATTGATATATCCTTTTCGGATAAATTTATCGGCAATTACTTGCGATAAACTAGGGGAGCAAGCATCAAATGATTGTTTTATCAATTCACATTTTTGATAAATATGTTCGGGAACCAACATCCATCCCAAGCGAAGTCCAGGACCAAGAATTTTTGAGAATGAACCTGTATAACAAACGTCTATGCCTTTAGGATTTGTAGCTTTCAGAAGTTTAAGATTTTCAACATCTTCATCATAAAAATAAAGATCACTGTATACATCATCTTCAATTATCGGAATATCTTTATCTGTCATTAATGTTACTAATTCACTTTTTACTTTTTGCGAATAGATGGTTCCTGCGGGATTATGAAAATGTGGTGAATAATAGAAAAATTTAGGTTTCGGATTGGTTATTTCTATCTTTTCTTTTAGAGCTGCAATGTTAATTCCATCAGTATTCAATGGAACAGTTATTAAATTTGCCTGATACGAACGAAATGCAGAAAGTGCTCCTATAAAACTTGGATTTTCAACCAAAATGTTATCATTTGGATCGATAAACGCTTTTGCCAAAATATTTATAGCTTGTAACGAACCTGTAGTTATTAATAATCTATTTGACGAAACAGGTAACCCTTTCGATTCAAGGTAATTGCTCAATGATTCCAGTAATGATGGTAATCCATTTGTTGGTCCATATTGCATGGACATTTGTTTTTCTGCTGACGTTAATGAATTGTATATTTCGTCCATTTCTTTTAATGGAAAAAGTTCATTACCAGGCATTCCACCTGCAAAAGAAATAATACCAGGACGAGTAGCCAGACTCATTAAATCACGAATTTCGGACGAACGTAGAAACTTAATGGAACTTGCGAATTGTGTCATAATTGTAAATTAAAATTCAATTTTATTTTTTGTAATGTATGCCATACCTTTAAAGTTAGCAAGTAATTGACCTGTTTCGTCAAACACATTTATGTCGCACGATGAAATTTTATTGCTTCTGGATATTTCCTTTGCTTCGGCAGTAATAATGCCTGTGGTACTTTTGGCAAAATATGAAATTGATGCATTAATTGAAAGATTCACAATGCCATAAGAATTTACGGCTGCTGCAAAACAAAAATCGGCTAAAGTAAACAGTAACCCGCCATGAACAACATTTGCTCCATTTAAATGGCGTTCTTCTATTTCAACTTGAGCCTTTGCATATCCGGGTCGACAATCTGTAAGAACAATGCCATTTATTGTTGCAAACTTATCATTTTTGAAAAAGGTTTTGATTTTGTCCATCGATTATAATTGATAAACTTGACTAGCTTTCATAAGTTCAAGCTTGTTTTTCTGCAAAACCTCAATAACGTGGGGAATTGAGTTAGCACGAATCACAACAGATGCTGTCGAATTGATAGCAAAGGCATACATATAATCAATATTAATATTATTGTCTGTCAATATTTTCAATGCATTATATAGACCTCCTGGCTTGTTTGGGACAATGAGGCACGCAACATCGGTCATTCGGACAGAAAAGTTTTTTTCTTTCAATACTTTTACAGCCAATTCCGGTCGACCAACAACCATGCGGATTATTCCATAATCAGCGGCATCAGCAATACTTAATGCTGTAATATTAATATCATTTTCAGCCAATATTCTGGTCAATTCTGTTAATCGACCTGATTTATCTTCAAGGAAGACAGATATTTGTTTTATTATCATAATACGATATTTTAAGTTTATTAAAACCTTGAGGGGCAATTTTATAAATGGCGATTATCTATAACACGTTTTGCTTTTCCTTCCGAACGTTCAATACTGAGAGGTTCTACGAGTCGGATGGTAGCACTGATGCCTAATACACTAGAAATATTATGATGAATCCGTTTTTTTAAAGCTTCGAGTCCTTTCACTTCATCAGACCAGAATTGTTCATCAATTTCAACTTTAATTTCCAATATATCAAGATTGTTTTCTCTACTTACAATCAATTGATAATGAGGAGATGTTTCTGCCATTTCTAGCAGCACCGATTCTACTTGTGATGGAAATACATTTACTCCTCTAATAATCAACATATCGTCGGAACGACCCAAACATTTTTCCATACGAATTAATGTTCGTCCGCAAGCACATTTTTCTGCATGTAATCGAGTTAAATCTCGTGTTCTATAACGTAGCAAAGGCATTGCTTCTTTCGAAACTGGTGTAAATACGAGTTCTCCCAATTCTCCATAAGGCAAAACTTCCAAAGTCTTTGGATCTATAATTTCAGGAATAAAATGATCTTCGTGTATATGATTCCCTCGTTGATGTTCGCATTCCATTGATACTCCGGGACCAACAATTTCACTCAGTCCATAAATATCAAAAGCTTTAATGTTGAGCAGACGTTGGATTTCTGTTCTCATTTCTTCGGTCCATGGTTCGGCACCAAAAACACCAACTTTTAGTTTTATATCTTTTGGGTCAAAACCTTCTTTCAAGATACTTTCGCCTAAAAAGGCTGCATAGGAAGGGGTACATGCGAGTACTGTGGATCCAAAATCGGACATCAATTGCAATTGTTTTTTTGTATTTCCACCAGAAATTGGAATAACCGATGCTCCTACTTTTTCAACACCATAGTGAATCCCAAGTCCACCGGTAAAAAGTCCATACCCATAAGCTATTTGAACAATATCATTCTTTGTAACACCCGCCATGGTTAAAGACCGAGCAACCACTTCACTCCACATATCAAGATCGTTGCGGGTATATCCTACAACAATAGGCTTTCCTGTTGTTCCACTAGAAGCGTGTAAACGGACAATTTCTGATTGGGGGACTGTAAATAATCCAAATGGATAGTTGTCTCTTAAGTCTGTTTTTACCGTAAAAGGAAGGTCTTTCAATTGATCGATGCCTTTTATATCTCTAGGTTCGATACCTTTTTCCTTAAGTTTGGTGTGATAAAAAGGAACTGTATTATAGACACGTTCCACCGTTTTTATCAAACGTTGACTTTGAATTTCTCGCAATTGTTCTCTACTTGCACATTCAATATTTTGATTCCAAATCATGATTGTATTTTTTTCAGAGATGTTTTATTCCTCTATTATTTATTTTCAATGCCTTTTCTAAATGCTAACAAATTCATGTCAACAACCGATTGTCCTTTCGATGAAAAATAGCTTGTAATAGCCTTTTCAAGTTCTTCTTTTGAAATGCCAAGATAGGGCGATACAGCTCCAAGCATTACCACATTGAATGTTTTAGTACTTCCAGCATCTTTTGCCAATGTCGATGCATCAATAAAGGTATGTTTTGCCGATTTTTCAATTTCAGTACGAAGTTGTTCTTCGTCAGGATAGTTGTTAATATTTTTATAGGCTTCTGTTGCTGTAATAATTATTCCATCTTTTGATAAAAATGGTAGATATCGCAACGATTCCATCGGTTCAATTGATAGAATGATGTCAGCTTTACCAAGAGGAATTAAATCGGAATATATTTCAGAATCTGAAATGCGAAGATGTGATTCTACTGCTCCTCCACGTTGACTCATTCCATGCACTTCAGCTTGTTTAACTTGAAGACCATTGTTCATTGCCGCGAGATCGATTATTGAAGCTATAGTTAGAATTCCTTGACCTCCAACGCCTGCTATAATTATATTTTTATTCATTTTTTTCTTATTATGCTGGTTTCTTTTTATTACGAATCGCAACTTGTACGCACTCTCGTTGAGCTATAATTACAGAAACACCCTTATATTCAAATTCTGCTTTTAATATTGTGATATTATCGTCTATATTTTTCTTTAGGAGTTCAATTACACGAATATGTTTTTCATCTACGCCGACACCTTTGCAAATATCATAGAATTTTCCAGTTCCTGCAGAATCTTGACCTCCGGTCATTGCTGTTGTTGAATTGTCTGAAATAATAATTGTAACAGCAACTTCATCGTTAACAGCATCTATCAGACCGGTAACTCCTGAATGAGTAAAGGTTGAATCGCCAATAACTGCAACCGCTGGATGCAAACCGGCATCGGCAGCACCTTTTGCCATAGTTATTGATGCTCCCATATCAACACAGGTATTGATAGTGTTGAATGGTGGCAAGGCTCCTAAAGTATAGCATCCAATATCTGAAAAGACATGTTTTGCAGGATATGATTCGAAAATTAAATTCAATTCTTCGAACAAATCGCGATGTCCACAGCCTTGACATAGCATTGGTGGTCGATTTGCAACTATTTCAGGTATTGTTTTAACATCTGTATGATGAACGCCAAAAGCTTTTGCTAATAAATCGGGCGAAAGTTCTCCCATGCGAGGTAAAGCTCCATTTAATCTGCCTCTGAATTTTGTATTTCCCAAGAATCCGTTCAATAATTCTTCGTAAATGGGATAACCTTCTTCAGCAATTAAAATATCATCATATTTTTTTATAAATGCTTTTAATTTTTTTTCTGGTAAGGGATATTGTGAAATTTTAAGTATCGAAATATCAAGATTTTCAGTCTGTTTTACTTCCATTATATAATTGTAGGCTATGCCAAATGCTATTACAGCCTTAGGACTTTTTCCTTCAACAATATGATTGAATGGTGATGTTTCTGAAATTTCTGTCAATTGTTTTTGTGCATCTAACAAATTGGCATAGTTAACACGTGCATTTGCCGGAAGTAAAATCCATTTCTTTTTATCTGTCGATGGATTTAATGCGTTTTGTCCTTTGGCAGTTTGCTGTTGCACAACAGCACGCGAATGAGACAGTCGGGTAGTGATTCGCAATAATACTGGCAATTTTAATTGTTCTGAAAGGTCGAATGCGTAGCGAACGGCATTGTAGGTTTCCTGTTGATTTGATGGTTCAATTACAGGCAAATAGGCAAAACGTCCATATACACGGGTATCTTGTTCGTTTTGCGATGAATGCATCGAAGGATCATCGGCAACGACAACAACCAAACCTCCATTAACGCCTGTAATTGCGGAGTTCATAAATGCATCGGCTGCAACATTGAGCCCGACATGTTTCATACAAACTAGGCTACGTTTACCTGCGTATGACATTCCCAATGCAGCTTCGTAAGCTGTTTTTTCATTTGCCGACCATTTGGAATGTACTCCATTTTGTTTGGCGATACTTGAGTGTTGTATATATTCTGTAATTTCTGTTGACGGTGTGCCTGGATAGGCATAAACTCCCGATATTCCGGCATCAATAGCCGCTAGTGCTATAGCCTCAGCACCAAGTAGTAACTGTTTATTCATTCTTTAATATCGTATGTTTCATTCATTTTCACAAAATTCATGTTTTTAGAGGGGAAATAAAAACAATTTCATAATTATTTTTTGTATGGATATAAAAATGAAAGAGCATTTAAACCAAAAGATTTAAATGCTCTTTCATTAATGCCGGTATTTTTTATTTTCCTAAGAATAAATGTAATGTTTCCAGAGCTTTACCACTCATCAATGACTCACGGGCTTGATCAATACATTGATTTAAAGGCATTGAAGGATTTGAACATTTTATGCCCATCGCTGCGTTAACAACAACGACATCATTTTGAGCTTGAGTTCCTTTTCGTTCCAGTATATTCAAAAACGTTTTTGTTGATTCTTCAACGGTATGTCCACCAGCTATATCGTTTAGTGAATATGTTGGAAAACCTAGATCAGAAGGGTATATAATTTCTTCGCGTTCTTTCGAAATCATCAAAAATGGGCATGTCAATGATATTTCGTCGTAACCATCCAAACTATATAGAATAATAAAATCCTGTGCTGTTTTTTCTAAGACATATTTATATAAACGAGCAACATCTTTACTGTATACACCGGTAACTTGCTTTTTGGGAAAGGCTGGATTTATAAGAGGTCCAAGCATATTAAAGAATGTCTTTACACCAAGATCTCGTCTGATAGGACCTACATTTTTCATTGCAGGATGAAACAATTGTGCATGCATAAAACAAACTCCTGAACGATCTAAAGAAGCTTTTAGGTCTTTAGGATCGTTACTAAATGTATAACCTAAAGCTTCAATAACATTGGATGAACCACATCCTGACGAGACTCCATAATTACCATGTTTTGCAATTTTCAAACCTGTTCCTGCTGCTATAAATGAAGCAATGGTGGATATGTTGAATGTGTGTTTTCCATCGCCACCGGTACCGCACATATCTATAACATTCGATGTTCCTAAGTTGACATTTAAACAAAGTTCTTGAAGTATTTCTCTAAAGCCACTTAATTCATCAACAGTAATTGGACGCATACAAAAAACTGTTAAAAAAGAAGCCATTTCACTTTGGTTGTATTTGCCTGCTGTAAAGTCACGAAATATTGATTTCGCTTGTTCTTTCGAAAGCGTTTGATGTTCGAAAAGTAAGTTTAAAATCTCTTTCATTTTATAAGAATATATGTTAAAAATCGTAGTTTAAATATTAGATTGTTAGCCAGTTTTTTATCATTTGTTTCCCTAATGGCGTTAAAACAGATTCAGGATGAAATTGCACTCCTCTTACATCGTAATTTAGATGTCGAATAGCCATTACCATTTTTTGATTATCAACAGCTGTGATTTTTAAACAATTTGGTAAACCATTTCTTTCAATATTCCATGAATGATAACGTCCCGCCGTAAATGTCTGGGGCAATCCTTTGAACAACGGCTCATCATCATCTACGATTGTAATTTCTGATTCAACACCGTGGTATACATTGTCGAGATTGAATATTTTCCCACCATAAACCTCGGCAATACATTGTTGACCTAGACAAACGCCAAAAATGCTTTTTGTTGAACCATATTTTGCAACAAGTTCAGGCATTATGCCAGCTTCTGAAGGAATTCCCGGACCTGGTGAAAGCAATATTTTATCATATTTTGCAACATCACTTAGCGAAATTTTATCGTTACGAAAAACGTCAACCTTATCGGTTGTTAATTCTTTTACATAATGAATCAGGTTGTATGTAAATGAATCGTAATTATCAAGAACTAATATCTTTCTCATAATTATAGAGAGTTTTAATGTATATCTATTATTTTTAATTATTTAAAACTGTTCGGCTAATTCTAAAGCTTTCTTTAGTGCAGCCAATTTATTGTTTACTTCCTGTAATTCGCATTCTTCAACAGATTTGGCTACAATACCAGCACCTGCTTGATAGTACAATGTATTATTCTTACTTAAAAAAGTTCGAATCATTATTGCTTGATTGACATTACCATTGAAGTCGATATATCCAATACAACCACCATAGTATCCACGTCCTTGTGATTCGTATTGAGATATTAATTCCATAGCCCGGAATTTTGGAGCACCGCTCAATGTCCCGGCAGGAAAAGTATCGGCCATTACTCTCATAGGATTTGTACCTTTTTGCAGTTTCCCTGAGACTTTTGAGACTAAATGTATAACATGCGAGAAATATTGGACTTCACGATATTTTTCCACTTTAACATCTTCGCCATTGCGACTTAAATCGTTTCGGGCTAAGTCTACCAACATTACATGTTCTGCATTTTCTTTTGGATCATTTGTCAATTGTAAGGCAAGTTCAGCATCTTTGAGATCATCGCCTGTACGTCGAAATGTTCCTGCAATAGGATTAATAATGGCACGTCCATCTCTTATTATTAATTGAGCCTCAGGTGATGAACCAAAAATTCGAAAATTGCCATAATCGAAGAAAAATAAATAGGGTGATGGATTTATTGAACGTAAAGCTCTGTATACACAAAACTCATCACCGGTGAATTTTTGGGAGAACTGTCGTGACAGTACAATTTGAAATACATCACCTCTAAAACAGCTTTGTTTCCCTTTTTTTACCATTTCAATGAATTCATCGTTGGTCAAATTCGATTTTTCGTTCGACGAGACTTTAAATTTATGTTCAGCAACTGCATTCCCTTTTAAGATATATTCAATAGTTTCAATAGTACTTTCTTCTCCTTCAAGCAAATTTTCTATAATATACAATTCACTCTTAAAATGATTAAAAGCAATAACATACCTATAAAAGCTATATTGCAATTCCGGTATTTTTTGTTCTGAAACTGTTGCTTTGTTCAATTTTATTGTTTCAAAATATTGAACAGAATCATAACCTGAATAACCAAAAAATCCATCAAGTCGAAGTGGAGCTTCGGAACTATCGATTTTATAAGCATTAATAAATGATTGTAATTCATCGGGAACGTTATGCGAATCTTTAACTGTAAATTCCTCATTTACACAATTGAGCCAGTGTTTCGACATTAATCCATTTTCAACTTTAAAAGTTGCAATTGGATTGAAACATATAATTGAGTAACTGTTTTCATCGCCATTAAAATCAGTGCTTTCGAGCAAGATAGGATTGGCAAATTTGTCTCTTATTTTTAGATAAATACTTACAGGTGTAAGAATATCGGCAATAAGAGTTTTCGATTTTGTTTTAATAATAATTTTTTTCATACTTTATTTATATTAAACAAAAAAGGCCCACCGTGTTTGGTGAGCCTTTCCTTATTTGAATTTCTTAATATAGGTGCATCCCTTCACTTTTTTCTAAAATGAAAGTTTTGCCACCAACCATTATATATTTGCGTTTTTACCATATTACTTTTTCCAAATTGTGTTACAAAGTTAAATAAACTTTTCGAAATAAAAAAAATATTTGTAAAAAATAAAAAAAAGTAATTATAAATTAAGTAAATTTATATCTTTGTAGAAGAACAAATAAACATGAAGACAGAAATTAAATATAATTATATCAATCTCTTTTACCTTGATCAGATGTCTGAAAAAAATCCAAGTTTTATGATCGAAATGATTGATATTTACAAATCGCAAGTTCCCATGTTTCAAAATAAATTAAAAACTTATTTTGAAACAAAAGATCTTGAAGGATTGAAACGAACAACACATAAAATAAAAGGTGCATTGTCGATTATGGGAGTAAATTGTTTAGATGAAAAATTATTATATTTTGAAGAAAATGAAAATATTTTGCTTTCAGAGTTTGAAACTTTCATTCAAAATTATATCTTTACATGTAAAGAAGTTGACAGAGAGTTAGATTTAGTTATTAATGAATATAAAACAAATTGATATGAATTCAATCTTAAATATTAAAGAAATAAAAGAAGTTAAAGTTGCTTCTTTCGATGGAATAAACAGGTTTAATGCTGTTGTATCTCAAACAGTTAAGGAACAAATAAATCATTATTTAAGTGAATCGGGTACAAAGCTAATTTTTGATTTTGAAGGAATCCGTTTTATTGACAGTTCTGCGTTTGGAGCATTAATATCAAATTTAAAAACAGCAAAGCAGTGTAATTCGACCTTTAAACTCTGTAATTTAGCTCCAGAAGTAAAAGATATTATATATGTTATGCAGCTTGATACTGTTTTTACAATTTCCGATACTTTGGATGAATGTATTAAATCGATGAATTAGTATTGTTTTCCTATTTCATCGAGCAAACATAAAACGTCATCAAGCTTTTCAAGTTTTAATAGTTTTACTCTTGTTTCTTTAAAGTTTTCCAGACCTTTAAAAGATTTGGCAAATTGTCGTCGCATGTGTATGACTCCTCCCGGTAAACCTTTTAATTCTACTGATTTTAATGTAAATTCTTTTAATTCATTTATCTGTTCTAATAAGATAAATGGAGGAAGTAAATCCCTTGTATCCAAATAATGTTTAATATCTCTAAAAATCCATGGATTGCCAATACTAGCTCGGCCTACCATAATAGCATCAACACCATACCTATCAAACATCTGTTTTGCTTTTTCAGGAGAATCAATATCTCCATTTCCGATAATTGGGATTGTCATTCGTGGATTTTCTTTGACTTCACCAATCAGAGTCCAGTCTGCTTCGCCTGTATACATTTGTGCACGAGTCCGTCCATGAATGGTGAGAGCTTGAACACCACAATCCTGTAACATTTCTGCAACTGAAATTATTGGTTTATCATTGTCATCCCAACCTAAACGTGTTTTAGCTGTAACTGGTGTTTTCACAGCCTTTACGACAGCTTCGGTTATTTCTTTCATCAGAGGTAAATTGCGTAACAAACCCGCACCAGAACCTTTACCGGCAACTTTTTTAACTGGACAACCATAATTAATGTCAATTACATCAGGATGCGATTCTTCGGCTATTTTTGCGGCATCGGCCATACTTTGTGGATCACGACCAAAGATCTGAATTGCAATAGGTCGTTCATAATCGAATATCTTAAGTTTTCGAGCTGTTTTATTTACACTTCTAATTAATGCATCACTAGATGCAAATTCTGTATAGAGCATATCTGCACCATGTTTTTTACACATGTAACGAAATGATGGTTCCGAAACATCTTCCATGGGAGCCGCAAACACAGGGTATTTACTAAATTCTATAGAACCAATTTTCACACGATCTAATTTTGTTGTAAAAGTAGGGATTTTTAGTGTATAAATTATTCAAAAGTTTTAGCACCAACAGTCTGGATTAAATCATTCGGTGATAATTTAATTTGTATTCCTCTTATACCTGCACTAACAAAAATATATTCGAAACTTAAACAACTTTTGTCAATAAAAGTTGGATACTGCTTTTTCATTCCAAGAGGTGAACAACCTCCACGAATATAACCGGTTAGTGGTTGAATCTCTTTAACAGCAATCATTGATGCACTTTTATTTCCCGAAATTTTAGCAGCCTGTTTTAGATCAAGCTCATTGTCTCCGGGAATTACGGCAACGAAAATACCCGTTTTATCTCCGCGTAGAATCAATGTTTTAAAAACTTGTTCTATGTTTTGTCCTAATTTTCCGGCTACAGATTTGGCACTTAAATCTGATTCATCAACTTCGTAAGTTATAAGCTCATAGTTTATTTTTTGTTTATCAAGCAAACGTGCTGCATTTGTTTTTGTCATAATTCTAAAATTTAAAGTTCTGACTTATATTTTTTTACTCCTGTAGTTTGGTTATAAATAATTTGGATAATTCGGCAAGATTCTCGAATGCAAAGAGTGAAAGTGTTTTTGATTGATCATAAATATCGTGATATGCTTTTGTTCCTCCCATTGTGTATACAAAGAAACAGGGAACCCCATTTCGAAAAAAATAACACTGATCGCTTATGCACCCTTGAACACGAGGTTGTACTTTGAGTAATAGATGTAAAGAATCATTAAGCTGTTTTAGAGTGTTGAATTGACGTTTCAATTCGCTGCCATTGACAACTTTTAAACCGTCTTCACCGGTTCCAACCATATCGAAATGTAACATAAATACAAAGTTTTTTAATGGGATTGTTGGGTTCTTAACATAGTATTTGGAACCTATCAAACCAACTTCTTCGGCACCAAATGAAATACATGCGATGCTGTATTTTTGTGGATGTTTTGCATAATACTCGGCTAGACAGAGCATCATTGCAACTCCACTAGCGTTATCGTTTGCACCAGGAAACATGGTGCGTTTGCCCATCATGCCTATATGATCATAGTGTGATGTTATAACAATAAATGAATCGGGATATGCTGTTCCTTTTATTGTTCCAATAACATTTCGGCTTTCACATTTTTTTAATAGTTCACTTTCAACCGAGATTGTTATTGTTGTAATAGAAGAAACGGACATATTTTTATTTAATTCTATAAGCGGGTAGGGATTGACTGTTTGTCGAATACCCCATTTGGTTTGTGCTGTGTCGTGGTTTATAATACCCGCAATATGATTGGTGGGTGAATTCATAATGGCATGAATCGTTTTACGTAATGAATCAAGCACCTTTTTCCCGGTATCATTGCTTGATTGGACAGTTATCAATATAAATTTTCCTGTTGATATAGAAAGGATCGAGTCTCGTTTCTTTGCGTCTAAAAAAGATGTTCTGTTCAATATTATAACAGAGAAAGTTCCCTTTATTGTTGGAGTTCCTGCTTCATAAACATAATCTCTGCCAGGTTTTAGTTCTTCATTATTTACGTTTAAGCTAATTTCTCCCGGGAAAATATTGACAGGAAACATGAACTTCTGAAACGTTGTTGTATAACCAAACGATTTAAGTTTTTTTTCAATATAATCAGATGCTTTTATGTGTCCATTATTAACATAGCCACGTCCTGAAAATGCTTTTGACGACAGTTTATTAATATATTTTCTTCCTTGTTTTTGTGCTTCAGCTTGGTTTAGTGCAAGAGTAATAAATAAACAGCAGACTATTTTTAATATGGACATTTTACGCTTTATATTTTAATCCAAATTTACAAAAGACTTCATAAATTTGGATTTTATTAGATCTTTGGTTTTTCTTTTACCATTTTTTCATAATCTTCGTTCAATGAATCGGTCCAACCAATGAAATATCTGGTAATTTCTCCTAATTGTAATTTCCGAAGATCTGCATTTGTATTTGCCATCACATCATTCCAAAAGATCTTATTCAATTGTTTTGTGTCTCGTTTGTTAACTGTCGATGGATGATAATAAAGATAGGGTGCACCAAACAGGTTTAATATATCTTGAGCTATGAGATTTGGTTTTTTTGTGCTTATGATTGAATATTCAACATCATCATTGTTTGTGGTGTTAAACGAAAAAATAAAGTCTTCTTTATAGTAATAATTAACCATAAAAACTAATGCAACACTTTCTATATTAAACTCATTGCGAAGTTTTGTAATTAGTTTGAGACGATTTTTTTCTTGTGTTTTTATTTTTATAATTTTATTTGTCCATTTATCAATTTTATCAAGACCATCCTTGCTATTAATCAAATCTTCAATTTGTCCACCAAGTCTTTGTTTTATGATTTTTAGACTATCATCAAGTTGTGTGTTAAAATTAATCTGCAAGTCTTTACCATTTTTTTTAGCTGTTTCATTTAACCAATTAATTGCAATTTTTATAGAATCGACTGTTGAATTGAGATCAAAATCTGTCCATGGACTACTATCTCCGGTTTCAACAAAAACCATATAGAAAAGAACTTTTCCGGTAAGCTTTTTACAGACATTATGATCGCGTCCAAAGAGTTTGTCAACATCACGTTCGCCGGGATTAAAGCCCAAGACAAACAATAATGGCAGACCAACCAAGAGTAAATTCAAGTGCTGTTTTAAATATTGTACTGTTTTTATCATTTCTTGCGATGACTAATGGTATTTATAGTTAACCAAGTTACAATTTTTTTCTTAAATGGTTACCTATGTGCTTATTCTTTTTGAAATTTGTTTACCGGCCAATTGACCACAGGCGGCATCAATATCTAATCCTTTGCTGGCACGAAGAGTTACAATCATCTTTTGTGATACAAGATAAGCCACAAAATCTTGACGTTGCTTGTCGGTTGTTCGTTGATATGAGGTTTGTTCGTTATTGTTGTAGGTAATGATGTTTATTTTGCAGGGAAATACATTACAAAACATGACGAGCTTCTTTGCATCGTCTAATGAATCGTTTATGCCTTGCAATAATAGATATTCAAAGGTTACTTTTTTTCTCGTTTTCTTGTGAAAATATAAGATAGCGTCTGAAAGGTCTGTGAGATTGTTTGTCTTATTGACTTTCATCAATTTGCTTCTTATATCATTATCGGCAGAGTGTAGTGATATAGCCAGATTGCCATTAAAACCATCATCAGCAAGCTGTTTTATCTTTTCCGAGATACCGACAGTAGAAACCGTAATACGGTTATGTGACATAGCCAATCCCCAATTCGATGTGAGACACTCTATGCTTTTCATTACATTTTCATAATTCATCAAAGGCTCCCCCATTCCCATCATCACAATATTATTAAGAGGATGTCCGAATTTTTCGTTCGATATTCGATTCAATAACATTACTTGATCGTAAATTTCAATATAACTGAGATTTCGAATAAATCCCATTTTCCCTGTAGCACAAAAGGAACAGGCTAAAGCACAACCTACTTGTGATGAGATACAGGCTGTGGTTCTCTCCAATGAAGGAATAATCACTCCTTCAATAACACAGCCATCAATTAATCGAAACGTAATTTTAAGCGTTTTGTCTGAGCTTTCTTTTTTAAAATTTATTGTAAGATTCTGTAATTCAAAATGCTCTTTAAGTAGATTTCTGGTTTCTACAGGAATCGTTGTCATTTCTTCAAATGAAGATACCCCCTTTTTCCATAGGGAATCAAAAATATGAGTAGCTCGTGATTTTTTCTCTCCGTGAGCAATAAGAAAAGAAATAATATCTTGTTTTGAAAGCCTTTTAATTTCAATCATTAGACAAAGGTATGAAAGAAAAAAACATGAATAGCAATTCTATTTGAGGATGTTATATAATAAAAATGATTATTAAATCATTAATTTATTGGGTAATGAAAAACTAAAATCGCTTCCTTTGTTTATCTGACTTTCAACCCATATTTTCCCTCCATGGCGTTGAACAAATTCATTACAAATAAGCAATCCCAATCCAGTTCCCTGTTCATTAGATGTACCTGGTGTTGATTGTACCTTTGAAATCGTAAAAAGATTTTCCAGAATTGTCTTGTCAATTCCCACACCATTATCAGAAACTGTTATGGTTACAAAATCGTTGTTTTGTTTGGCACTAATGATTATTTGACCACCTATATTGGTAAATTTAACAGCGTTTGTTATGAGATTCCTCATAATTGTTTTAAGCATATTTTTATCCGCAAAAACGATTAACGTTTCAGTGTTCGATGTTATCGAAATGTTTTTGCTCTTTATATTTGCAGATAATGGTTCTATAACCTTAGAAATAAGATCCTGAAATTTTATGTATTGAGGTTTATATGGTAAACTACCTGAATGTGCACGTCCCCAAACAAGAATTTCGTCTAATAAGTCATTTGTGAAGATTGCCGTTTGATTGATAATCTTTAGCATTTTCCCTGTTTTTTCAATATTGTATTCACGGAAATTGTTTGATAATAAATCTGAAAAACCAAGTATTGAATTAAACGGATTCTTAATATCATGAGCAAGAATAGATATAAATCTATCCTTATCTGCAATTGTTTTTGAAAGAGCTATTTCTGTTTGTTTAAGAGCAGAAATGTCTCTTGAAACACATAGTACCGATTTCACATTACTATGTTCATCAAATTCAGGAAATATTCTAAAATCGAGATATGTTTTCGAAGTATCCTTTTCTATTAATACTTGAGTCGAAATGGGAGTGCCTAAAGTAAAAACTGTTTCAAGAATGTCTTCCAAATCCATGTATTGTGCTCTATTGGCAATTTCCAATTCTGAATATGTTTTTCCCAATATCTTATCGAGAGACAATCCTAATAATTCAGTTCCAGCTCTATTTATGTACAGATGACGAAGTTGACGATCGAACCGGGAAATTTGATCTAAACTGTTTTCCGATAATGATTTAAAATTCCGTTCGCTTTCTTCTGCACGTAATCGTTCTCTGGAATAATCTTTTTCTAATATTTTAATAATAAAAAAGAGAAGTCCCGAACAAAGCACCAGGGTGATAAGATAATCAATGATTCGTTTTCTCTCTGAAGAAAAAGTAGTAGACATCTCAGGATATCTCAATTGTATGAATGAGATAAAGAAGTTAATACTTATATAAAAAATGAGGACATAAATTTTAGATTTATCAGAAACTAAGGCCATTGCTACTAGCAGTATGACTAATGATATTAAATTATTTGATCCATTTATACCTCCTTTAAAAAGCCAGACAACGGTAATTGTTATAAAAACAGCAATACTAATAGAAAGTTTTTCTATTGGTTTAAAACGTACATAATAAAATAGCAGTACGGCAAAGATTGCTATAAAAAGAGGAATGACTTGAGCCAGTACTGACGTCAATAAAAAATGATTAACAAGGATATCAATAACACAGAGAATGATTCCCATTAAAAGCGAGGATAGCAATAATCTCCGTTTTAAAGAAAAAGGTTCATCTTCAGCAAGAGCATAACGAAAAAAAAAAGTAATTTTTTTTATAAACATTTCTGCAAAAATAAACCAACATTCACTAATATAATTACTTGTTTATACTTAAAAACGATATGAATGTTTATTATATTGCCATCAACATATTTTAAAATTCTGCATCAGTTTGAAAAGTCAGTACTTTATTGCTATCTGGATAAATTAATTCAAGGTATTCAGCATGAAGATACAAACGGGTTGATCGTTCGCCATAAAGATCATCACCGACAATAGGGCAATTCAATCCCTGCGGATGTGCAGCATGTACGCGTAACTGATGTGTCCGTCCGGTTATAGGGGAAAAAAGAATTCTTGTCCTATTATTTTTTCGCTCCAGTACCTTCCATTTTGTACAGGCGGACTTTCCATACTCATAACAAACCAATTGACGTGGACGGTTATCTAAATCCACTCGCAAGGGCAAATCAATATGACCCTCGTCTCCGGTGACAATGCCTTCAAGCAATGCAATGTACCGTTTCTTTATCGTTCTATTTTCAAATTGCTTTTGTAAACTGAGATAAGCTTCCATCGTTTTTGCAATCACCATCAATCCTGAAGTCGACATATCAAGTCGATGTACAATCAATGGACCTGTAGCATCAGGATAATTTCTTTTTATAAAATCAAAAACAGAATCTGCACCTGTTTTCCCGCGGACAGATAAATATTCGGCAGGTTTGTTTATAATCAAAAGAGATGCATCTTCGAAAATGATACTGGGAAATAGTGCAACTTTGGGTTGAATAAGAACAGGATTAACAGCAACATCCACACCTTCGAGCATGTGCTTTAAAATTGGTTCACATTTACTGCGACATGCAGGATAAAAACAGCCATGCTTCCGGATTTCCGATTTGGGCGATTGTCCCCACCAAAATTCAGCCATTGCCAGAGGTTGCATCTGATGCTGATAAGCATATTGCAATAATTTTGGAGCGGCACAATCGCCTGCTCCTGCTGGAGGTACTTTTTGCTCTGTTTGTAGAAATATTTCACAAACAATTTTTGTTTCACCTTTGCTGTTTAAAAATTTGTATTGATCGAACATACGTTGTTGCAGTGATGCCGATTTCATTTTTCGTTCGTCTTTTAATATAGCAATTTTATTGAGGTAAAAATCCAGTTTCCGTTGACTTTCGTCAAGTAGTTCTTTCCATTGTTTCGAAAGTAATTTATAATCGTATTGCTTCTTAAGACTTTCGTTTTTTAATTGATTTTTCAATGTTGCAAAATCTTCGAGGCTAAGTTCGTGCTGGGCTTTTGCCCGACATACATCGCGAGCCTGCTTGGCAGCCTTCATTTCTAGACGATAGAGCTCCAGAGCAAGAGCCTTCTGCTCGTTTTGAGTCTCGAGCAATTCTTTCAAATGTAAATATTCGGGTGATTCTTCAATAGCTGTAATAGTGTGATTGATATTCGAAATCTCATTTTCACCTTTGCGATAGAAACTGTTTTCTTGAAGCAAATCGACTATTGGAGGAACAAATGATGGATGAAGATTTGTCCCTGCTAATTTTCCCGAGAAAGCTGCTAAAAAACCGGTTTCATTCTGTTCATTCCGAACGAGTAAGATTCCAAACATTTTACCAATATTGATTCCATCAACCGAATGATCTATCCCGAAATCGTGTTTCCACTCTGTTTGCGTTTCAAGATAATATTGTAATTGTTTTGCAGCTAAACGGCAGAGCGGGTGTGGTTCATAATTGAACGGATAGTTGAATTGCAGGGGTAAAGAATACGATTCAATCGACTCGTTAAAATGAATAAAACAATCATCGTCTTTAGTGCTGCAACTCATTATTTGTCAATTTAAATTACCATCTATCTTCTATTTGCAAAGGTACTTCGTATTGTTTTTAAAATACCATTGCCTTGAATAATTTACAGCTTATTTTTTAGTATCTATCTTGAATAATTCTCAAAAATGTTAAAATAAAGAGTTAATTGATACCTTTGTAAAATCAATTTCAAATGTAAAAGACAATGCTTTCTGATTTCAAAAAAATAAATGTCAAAGATCTTTCTGATAATGTGTTTAAGTTGCTTGATAACGATTGGATGCTTGTAACTGCAGGATCATCCGAAACGGCTAATCCCATGACTGCTTCGTGGGGTGGTTTTGGTATTCTTTGGAATAGACCTATTGCTATAAGTTTTATCCGTCCACAACGACATACATATAAATTACTGGAGAAAAACGATAATTTCACCTTATCGTTTTTCTCCGAAGAATATCGTTCAATTTTAAATTTTTGCGGACAAAAATCGGGTCGTGATATTAATAAAATAAAAGAGACAGGACTTATTCCTCTTACAACAGAGAATGGGGCAGTGTCGTTCAAACAAGCAAGACTTATTCTGGTTTGTAAAAAACTATATGTCGACGATATTAATCCCGATAAATTTATTGTTCCTGAAATTATAAGTAAGATGTATCCCGGAAAAGATTTTCACCGTTTTTATATTGGAGAAATACTGGAATGTTATCAGAAATAGTGCAATTAGATCTGAATGTATCGAATGATTTAATCTATACCATGTTTTTGTTGGCTCTCGGCAACAATTATTGATCAAACTCTTCAAATTATTCTTCATAAAAAGGAATTTCTGTAGAATAATTTCCTTTTTATTAGGAATAAGATGGAAGTTCTTTCTAATAAATCCTGATTTATTTCAAATAAAAGAAGAGTTATTCTGAATAAAACCGGAGTTATTTGTAATAATTCCGGTTTTATGAATCAGAGAACTAGTTCTAAAAGCAATAAAAGTACTTTTCTGTAGCTTATAAAACCAAAGAACGTTGATCGCTGAAGTCTTCGCTTCTGAGAGGTTTATTCTGATAGAGAAATGTATCGAGTAACCTGAAATATTTTGTTTTCACTCCGTTGGAATAGAATAGTTTTATGATAATATCCGACTCTGCAAATATTTTAAAGTTATCGTTGTCAATAATTAAATTGGCATCCAAAACAGTAGCCAATTCATGCTGAAAAAGTGGGCTGGTATTTGATACCGAAAATACTGAATAATGATCTTCGAGCCTTCCAAAATGTTGTTGAAGAACAGAGAAATTAGGATTGTAAATGCCCGAAGGAATATATAATTCCATTTTGTAATGATGCTCGATTACCGAACTGATATTTTTAACCAGAAATCGAGGATAGAAATTTACTTTTTGATATTTACCTGATTCTAAAATAGGAATTCCATTCGTATTTATGATGGCATAAATATCTATTTCTGCTTTTTTAGCACGTTGATATAATTCCCTTATTTCATATTCGTGCATTATAATTTCCCTGCAATCAGCACGTTTGTAAAAACGTTTATCTTGAGCCATGTGCGGAGCTATGTCGCTGTTTGGGATCTTTATCATAAGCACCGATTTCGCATCATTACCATCAATGGTAAATTGTTTTATATCAAGTGTATCAATCTCAGGATTAATGGCTGATTGAAGAATATATTTTAATTGATCGATTGTTTGAGGAGAAATTTTTGCGGGTGATAATCCTGAAGCCTTCCGGCGTTGTGTGTCTATGCCAAAGAAAATAGTTCCTCCAACAGTATTGGCAAAAGACGAAACCAATATCGAAAGTTGTTCTATTTTTCTGGGACTCGAAAGGTCAAAATCTTTCCACGGTTTAAATGCAATATGAAAATCGTCCTTAACCTTTAAGTCTATTATTTTTTGTAAATCGGCTTGTGATTCAACAGGAAAAGGCAATGATTTGTTTGTTCTTTTATGCATGTACTTATTAAATTTCAGGTCAAAGGTAGCCAAATGTTCTTTTACAGCAAAATCTTTAAGCCATCATAGCCTAAAGCAACATGTTCGGGCAATTCTTTATTTACTTCGCTATATTTCCCAAGACTATGGCTGATATGTGTAAAATAAGCCTGTTGCGGCTTTACCCTTTTTATTAGATCTAATGCATCGCGGACATTGAAATGCGAATAGTGTTTTCGTTTTCGCACTGCATTAACAATTAAGGTATGTGTTCCTTTGAGCTTTTCGATTTCCATTTCGCTAATAAAACTGGCGTCGGTTATATAAGTGAAGTCGTTAATTCTAAATCCCAGAATAGGCAGATTCATGTGCAACACTCTGATGGGAATGATTTTAATATCACCGATAAAAAAAGGATTTTCATCAATCGTATGCAGATTCATTTGTGGTACTCCCGGATACCTATCATCGCCGAATGCATACGAATAATCACTCTTTATGGTATTTTGCACAAGCTCTTCGCAATAAATATCAATACTATGCCTGTTTCTGAAATTAAAGGGACGAATATCATCGAGACCGCCGGTATGATCTTTATGCTCGTGTGTCAAAAGAATTGCATGGATGTCATTTACCTTTTCCCTTAGCATTTGTTGACGAAAATCGGGTCCCGCATCTATTATGATAGTTTTACCGTTTACTTTCACCATGGCTGAACTTCGCAAACGATTATCGTGTATATCGGTCGATGTGCAAACCTCGCATTTGCAACCTATCATTGGTACACCTTGCGATGTTCCTGTACCAAGTAATGTAATTTCCATGATTTTTTTGTTAATCTAAAGTCTCATGATTTGTATGTGAAGCCAGACGTTTTACTATTTAAAATGCGATAAATCGATTAAAAGATGCTGAAAATAGTATTGAACTTATTCAATCTCTTCTAATTTCTAAGAAGTGTGTTGATGTGTAAAAAGTAATCTGAATTCAATTTTTGTATGTATTTCTTATTTTATATTTTTTATAATATATTGTTCTATTTTGGAAATATTAGATATTTTCGCCTAAAAGAGTTGCCGACGTAAATCCAGTAATTTTTATATTCACAAAATCACCAACTTTTGCATTTCCTTTTGGGAAAACTATGGTTTTATTTTGTGAGTTTCGTCCGTATAATTTGTCGTTCGACTTTTTTGAAATACCTTCAACAAGAACTTCAACGGTTTTACCTCTATCTAATTGATTACTATTGTGTGATAGCTCGCGTTGTACAGCTATTATTTCTTCCAATCGCCGTGTTTTTATGTCTTCAGGAACATTATCCTCAAATCGTTTTTCGGCTAATGTACTGGGGCGAACCGAATATTTAAACATAAATGCAGAGTCGAAGGCAACGATTTTCATTAACGAAAGAGTATCCTGATGGTCTTCTTCTGTTTCGTTACAAAAACCACATAAAATATCGGTTGACAAGGATGCTTCCGGAACAATTCGCTTAATTGCTGCAATTCTATCTAAATACCATTCACGGGTGTATTTACGGTTCATCAGCTCCAATACTTTTGTACTTCCTGACTGAACGGGGAGATGAATGTTTTTGCATATATTTTGGTTTGCAGCTATAACAACAAGCAAATCATCGCTCAAATCCTTAGGATGTGATGTTATGAAACGAACCCTCATTGATGGTACTGCCTTTGCCACAGCTTCAATCAATTTAGGGAATGTATAATCTTCATAATTATATGAATTTACATTTTGTCCTAAAAGCGATATTTCCTTAAAACCATTTCGTTCGAGATCCCGGGCTTCTTCAATAATTGATTGAACATCGCGACTACGTTCTCGTCCGCGAGTGAACGGAACGATGCAGTATGTACAGAAATTATTACATCCACGCATTATTGAAATAAATGCCGATAAACGATTGTGTCCCAAATGCATTGGGTCAATATCTGAATAAGTCTCAGTCTCTGAAAGATAGACATTTATTGCCTTATTATTTTTGCTGGCAATGGCTACTAATTCGAGAATATTTCTGTATGAATCGGGACCGCAAACAATATCAACTTTAACATTACGATCAAACAATTGTTCTTTTAAACGTTCTGCCATACATCCAATAACACCAACAAGTAATTCGGGATTAGATTTCTTGAGTTTTTTAATAACATTTAAACGTTGAAATATTTTATTTTCGGCATGATCTCTAACTGCACATGTATTTAGTAAAATTAAATCGGAATTTTCAATAGTTTCGGTCATTTCGAAGCCATTTTTACAAAGAACTGATGCAACAACTTCACTGTCGGTGGTATTCATTTGACAGCCGTATGTTTCAATATATAGTTTTGGATTATTCATTATTTTTTATTCAAAATAAATTTTCGCAAATTTACGGCTGTTTTTTAATTTTTAAGCAATGAATATTTTTTATGTTCCTCAATGTTCCGTAAATGTTGAAATACAGCTTGATGAAAATGAATCGAATCATTGCGTTAAGGTTTTAAGATTACGAAATAATGATGTTATTTCTATTGTTGATGGTTGTGGTGGACTTTATAAAGCCAAAATTATTGATGCACATCATAAAAAATGTCTTGTACAAATTGTTGAATCAACTGTTAGTCCTCAGCCAAAACCTTTTATTCATGTTGCAATAGCCCCGACAAAAAATATCGAACGTTTTGAATGGTTTGTAGAAAAATCGATTGAAATCGGAGTGGGAATGATTACTCCGTTACTGTGCGAAAAATCGGAACGAAAGGTCGTTAATAATGAAAGACTTGAAAAAATCGTTGTTGCAGCAATGAAACAGTCGCTCAATTTACATAAGACAACGCTTAATGGAATGACCAAATTTACCGATGTGTTACAGAATATGAAGCAGACTCAAAATTTCATTGCACACTGTGAAGATACCGACAAAAAATCATTAAAACAGACATGTAAACCTCTAACCGATACATTGATTGTAATCGGACCTGAAGGTGATTTTAGTAATCAGGAAATAGCTTTAGCCATACAATCAGGATTTTCTCCGGTTTCATTAGGTGACACTCGTTTGAGAACAGAAACCGCTGGAATAGTAGCCTGTCATAGTATTCGTTTTTTGAATGAAAAATGATAGTATATTTACAGAAAAATAAAGAATTGAAAAAGAACGGTTCCTTTACAAATCAATTTCTACTAACATCAATATTGTTAGCCATTTTGATGTCTTCAATTACATTATTAGCTCAACAAACTTCACCTGTTAAAATAGCCTTACTAAAATATAACGGTGGTGGCGACTGGTATGCTAATCCGACATCATTACCCAATCTTATTACTTTTTGCAATCAAAATTTAAAAACAGCGATCGACAAAGAAAATGCAACAATTGATGTTGGGAGTCCCGATATCTTTAATTATCCATTTGTTCATATGACAGGTCATGGAAATGTTGTATTTTCGGCTCAGGAAGTTTCTAATTTGAGAAAATATCTTGAAAGCGGGGGATTTCTCCATATTGACGATAATTATGGTCTCAATGAATTTATAAGACGGGAAATGAAAAAAGTGTTCCCAGAACTGGATTTCATTGAACTTCCTTATTCTCATCCTATTTATCATCAAAAATATACCTTTGATAAAGGGTTGCCCAAAATACATGAACATGATGGAAAACCGGCACAAGGATTTGGTCTAGTATATAAAGGTCGATTGATTTGTTTTTATTCGTATGAATGTGATTTAGGCGATGGATGGGAAGACCAAATGGTGCATAATGACCCGGAACCTATCAGATTAAAAGCACTGCAAATGGGTGCAAATTTAATTCAATATGTGTTCAATCAATAAGATAACAGTTGCATGTTTGCATAATTTAGAAAATCTAAATAAAAAAAACGTAAGACTGCAATACAAAATGTTTTTTTTCTATATTTGTAGACGTTCAGTTGTAGTACCCAAGTAAAATAATTTAAAAAGAACTATATGAAAATGCATAAGGGGTTAATACTTATTTTATTCGCTGTTTTTTCTGGTTTAAACCTGTTCAGCCAAGATTTAAAGAATACAAACGGTTATGTTCAAATGTTTGAAGTCAGTTCTACGATTCCAACAACTAACGATAAGTATTTCTTTGAGAATGATACGTTAAAAATAACATATTATTTTTGGGGGAACAAAGGACTTATGCAAATCAGTATTTTCAATAAAAAAGATTTCCCGATCTATATCGATTGGAATAAATCGGTTATGCAAAATAATTTTGATAAACTTATTTATGCATACGAAGCTAACATGACAGCAGATAATTCTAAAATGTATAAAGCCTATCTACACGAAGGTAGAAGTTTAAGTTCAATGGATTATGAAGCTCAATATCAAATGGGTGAAAAGGAAAAGAAAAAGGTTGAGACAATAACAGAAGTGAAGGCTAAAGGCTTTTATATGTCGCTCCGTTATCATTTAACATCAACGTATACTTATAAATTTGATGACAATGCCGTTCCTGTAACTGAAACAAGAAGTGATAACAGCCGTGAAACTACTGATATTTTTGAAGTTGTATTTGATTCTGTAAAATCGCCTTTAAAATTTTCAAGTAAAATAACCTATTCAACAACAAAAGACTTTATAAAAGAGTCATCAATCACTAATTCTTTTTGGATTTCCAAAATAAGAGAAATGGATGCGAAACATTTTATGGGCGAAAAAATAGGAAAAACGCCAGAAGGCTTTCCAATTTATAAATATCCTTCAAGAAGAAGTACACATTTCTATGTTGAAATAGAAAAGAAAAACTCAATCGTGTATAAGAAATCAAAGACAACAAAGTAAGTTTTATAACAGACCAATAAAAGCAGGTTTTACGAATGTGAAATCTGCTTTTTTATTTGCAAATAGCAGCAGTCTCACTTGCCGCTGAATTTCCTAATCCTGCCGCCAATTTATAATCTCGACAAGCTCCGTCTTTATCACCAATGGTCGCTTTGACAATACCCCGGTTATAAAAAGCTTCATTGTCTTTTGGATTGATTTGTATCAATTTGTCGAAGCATTCAATTGATTCTTTATATTGCTTCACGTTGAAGCAATTGACGCCTTTATTAAACAATGCTTCTGTATTCGCCGGGTCGATAGATAATGCTTTATCTAAATCGTTTTGTGAACCTTTAAAATCATTAATAGCTATTTTAAGATTAGACAAATCAACATATACAATAGCTGTTCGTAGTTTCGAATTTAATTGTAATGCTCTTTCAAAATCGCGAATAGTACCCAGATAATCATGCAATTCTCTGCGAGCTTTTCCTCTTTGAAACAAAATATCTCCATCAGTAGGCTTATACTTTAAAAAGATGCTAAAATCATTTATTGCCTCCTTATAATTCTTGAGATGAAGCAAAGCAAGTCCTCTTACTGAATAAAACTGAGTATAGTCAGGATTTAGTGATAATCCCATTGTACAATCAGAAATACAATTTTCATAATCATCAGTATTTAAGCGAGCAGTACTTCTGAACCAATATGCATAATAAGCATCCGGATTTTTATCAACAATATCAGTAAATAATGTTTCAGCATTCAGCCATATTTTTGCTCGATTATGAGCTTTTACGGCAAACAGCAAAACGATTATACCTACCATTATATAAACATACAACAATGTTTTTTTTCTGGAATCTATTTCACAAAGAATAATACGGGCAATCATTATCGATAAACCAATGTAGGGGACATAGCTATAGCGTTCCGAAACAATAGCCGACCCCATAGGGAAAAATTGAATAACCAGCGAAATGCTAAACAAATAAAATACAAAGCCAAATATCAGTTCTTTCCTGTATTTTTTGAAATATAGTATTGCAAAAAACACCATTAAAAGAATTAAAGGTGCAAGATAATATTCGAATGTCAATGCCGATTGATTTTTCGGATAGAAATGCAGAGCCGATAATTTTAGGGGAAATAGAAATGCGAAAAGGTAATAGTAAACCGAATAACATAGTAATAAGAATCTATTCCAAATAGTATAATCTAAAATTTTAAAATTGAAAGCACTAACAGATTTTTGTGAAAGTATTGCTAGAATACCAAAAAGTATGGAAACAGCTAAAAAAGGAATCTTTTGTAATATTGTTTTAATTGTAAAATTGTCTTTATAATAATCAATCAAAATTAGAACTAAGGGGAGAGTTACCGAAGCCGATTTCGATAAACATGATAAAACAAAAAAGAGAAATGAGAATGCAAATAGTTGCTTTTTCTTTGTTTCAAGAAACCGTACATAACAAAGCAAAGAACTAACATAAAACAGGGTGTATAACAAATCTTTACGTTCTGATATCCAAACTATAGATTCAACATGCATTGGGTGAAGAGCAAACAATGCTGTTGTAAATGTTGTCACTCGAATATCTTTTATTAAAAGCTGTACAAAAGAGAAAACCAGAAATACATTTATTAGATGCAATAGAATATTTGAAATATGAAAGCCCTCAGGATTTATACCCCATAAATGATATTCAATAGCCCACGAAAGGGTTGTTAAAGGATGATAGTTTGCTGCATAAAAGCTCGTAAAAATATTTTTAATATTCTGAAACGATAACGAGGTTATGAAAGGATTATTAACTATATATTCAGTATCGTCCCATACAAAACCAAATGTTCTACTATTCCAAAAAACAATAAAAGTAACAAGTAATAAAACCGAAAGGATTGTTGTGTTTTGCTTTTTATTATTAGAAATTTCTGTTTTCCGAATATTACTGTTCTTTGCCATTTTTAGTGTTTATAATGTAACATGCAAAGATATTATAATTATTTATATATTTCTATAATAGACTTTTAGGTATTAATTAGGATATACATAATTCGCTTCGAATTTATAAAATAAATACGATTCTACTATGGTTGGTCGGGTAATCGTGTGAATTAGTTTCTGGTAAAGAGTTATCGTCTTGTAATCATTGACTCCAGCTTAAGACCTACACAAAAACGTTCCGGTTTTGCAGTCAATGCTCCTACAACTTTTTTTGCATGAAGATTTGGTAAAGATATAACAGCACGAACAGCACTATTTTCTTTTACCTGAAATTCGATTACTTGAGCAGTATCGTTCAATATGTTGTTGTAAATAAGAGTTCCATTATTTCTATCATAAAGAGTTATGTATGCTTTATAATCGAATGATGTAACGAGCGACATTTTATAATCTTTACATTGAATTAGCTCAAACGGTATTTCAAAAGATTCATCGGTTGCCAATAATTTACTTATACAGGCATCGGGAACAATAGTATATCCATCGTTGACTGTTATCACACCGTTTTTGTTCCAATAGTCTTTACATTCTTGAGAAAACGATGATATATATATAATTTGTAAGAAAAGTATTATTGTAAAGCGTTTCATATTAGTATTTTATTTAATCTTCATCTAGTATTTTGATGCTTCATAAAGTTACGAAATGAGATTTCTGGAATCCAATAATAAGCACTAAAAATGCCCTAAAACTTATCAACAACCTATCTTGTTGTTGCAGAATACGATGCTTGAAAAGCCTCAAAATATAGCTTTTGTGAATGAATTATTGTAGACAGATTTTTAGTTTTGAAGGAATTTGTTTTGTATAGGTTTGTTACTACTAAGAAGATTTTATACCTTGGTCTGTGTTTTATCTAATTTAAATAGCACGATTCTATGCATGATCTAAGTTTATTATTAGCCACCGTATTTATTGGCTTTTTCGCAATATTGAACCCGGTTGGGAATACACCGGTTTTTATAGCATTACTTGGCAATGCCGATGAAAAAACGATCAAAAAGGTTGCCTTTAAATCAGTATTCGTAGCATTTGTAATTATAACGACCTTTTGTCTCTTCGGACATTTAATATTCAGGCTCTTTGGAATTACACTTCCTGCTTTTCAAATTGCTGGAGGCATAATTGTTTTCTTTATTGGCTATGATTTATTACAAGGCAAGGCTGCAGGAGCACATCAACCCAAAATGCAGGATCCATCACTATATGAAGATATGGCAATTTCTCCGTTAGGAATTCCACTACTTGCCGGACCTGGAACCATATCATCGGCAATGAATTTTGTAGGTGAAGGAAAAAGCTTTATAAATACAGTATTTATTATCTTAGTTTTTGCAATTGTTTGTGCTATTACTTATTTGATGTTTATTTTCAGCAAGAAAATTGAATATAAATTGAGCTCAGCTCTTGTTAAAGTTACATCACGAATAATGGGGTTGATTCTTACCGTTATTGCTGTTCAGATGATTATTAACGGAATATTTAAAGTTATAAAAGAGTTCCCTATATAAAAATCCTAGAATAGAACTCTTGCAAATAGATCGACATGAGGTGTTAATGTTGGATTGTCAAGCAAATGAATAGTTTTTAAAGTGCCCTTCAAACCGATATTATAATACATTCTGTTTTTTAAGGGAGCTTCAATTCCAAATGTTGATCCAAATCCATAACCTGTTCCTCCCTGAGACTGATTACTATAGTAATTCGATACTGTCGTGTGCATCAAACTTGCAGTAAATGAACCAACTTTCATTTGGTCTGACTTAACCTGAACAGTGTTGAGGTTACAAAAGAAATCAAGAAAAGGCATTATTTTATTTGTTCTACTTATAATAAGATGATATCCAACTTCAATATCAACTCGATTTTCACTGCCTTTTAATCCTCCTTCAATAATTTTATGTGCACTATTATTAAAAGATGTTGTATCAAAAGACGCCAGTTCAATGGAGAATACACCATTAACAGTACATTTTGAATATGTTATTTCACCATATATTGCATTCTGATTTTTTAAAATATATGCCAAATAGCCATGTAATGTTACAGCCGGATTGTATGACATTTTAGTAGGATACTGTATTCCGATCACACTATCGTTATTAATAGCTTTATAAAATTTCGATTGAGATGATGATTCCGTTGAGTTATATGGTTCAAGCGGATTCCCAATCACATTTATTACTGCATTCTGTTTATCATCAGATCCGTTGTAAAACATGGCATTTTTACCGCTTGCCATCATTATTCCAACTCCACCACCATAAGTAAATCCTGAACGATCTTTGATTTTTTCCTGAGCTTGACTAAAAAAGGATATTAATAATAAACTTATAATAATTTTGTAACGCATTTCAAACAGATTTATATGTTTGACAAATCTTTAGTAGATAATATTTCGAACGACCACGGTTTCATGGTTATTTTTAATTCATTTTCCGTAATTTCAAACTCATGCCCAAAATTAGTGTAATAAATATTTTTAGCCTCACGGTTTAAAAGATTTATAGAAATTGTTGTTTCGGTGTCTTTCTTATTGAAGAACACAATAGTACACTCTTCAAAGTAATTACGCTGGTATACGAAAGTCTTTTTGTTGACAAATAAACACTTGTATTCACCATACATTAATGAAAGTAAAGAGTGACGTATTTTTATGATTTTTGATGTTACCTGTAGATTTTCCTGTTCATGTTCATTCAATCCAAAAAACTTCATTGGACGACGATTATCGGGGTCTCCGCCACCAGCCATTCCAATCTCATCACCATAATAAATAACCGGAATGCCGGGAATGGTGCAGTTAAATGCCATTAATGCCTGCAATCGTTTATAACCTATTGGATTTTTAACGGTGATATATCGAATCCAGGCTTCATGTTCTGCGTTTTGTGTAAATCCTAGATCTTCGCCGGCATAAGAAATAAAACGGGGTAAATCATGATTCCCTGAAATGTTTCCCATTAGGTTATGTTCACCAAATGTCTTTAAATCTTGTTCAAGAGCTATGGCTAATTTATCGAAACTGAAATCGGGCATTGCAAATGCCGCACGTGATTCATAATATAGATTGAATGAAAATTGACCATCGTGAATTCCGGAATTGACATACGTTTTAAGCAAATCGCGTCCACCAAAGGTTTCACCGATTTGATATAACCGTTTTCCTTTTTCCGCCATCGAAGTTTTAAGCTTTTTTGTAAGATATCGCCAAAATACTTCAGGAATATGTTTTGTGGCATCATGACGAAATCCATCGAGATCGAATTCGGAAACCCAATACAAAGCAATGTCTGTCATAGCTTCCACCACTTTGGGATTAAAATAATCGAGCGTTGGTAAAAAATCATCAAACCATGTGGTGAAACGTTGATCTTCCCAGCGTCCAATATTTAATGAACCATCAGGTAAATGAAGTGGAGTAGCCCAATCGGGATGTTGTTTTATTATTTCATTATCTTCGTGAACATGGTTGGCAACAAAATCAAGGATAACATTGATTTTGTGATCGTGAGCATAATCAACCATTTCCTTAAATACTTGGGTTGTTCCAAAACGTGTATCAACCTTTTTACTTTCGGTTGGCCAATATCCATGATAACCTGAACTTTTTTTACCATGTTTCGAGCAACTATGTGTAGGATTCTGAACAACCGGCGAAATCCAAATTGTATTTACTCCAAGTTTTGAAAAATATCCTTCTTTAATTTTTTGAGAAACGCCGAGGATGTCACCTCCATGATAATTAAGTTTTGCGTGCAAGTCGGGTTCATCGATTGCATTATCATTTCCCGGATTTCCATTTGAAAAACGATCGACCATTAAGAAATAAATAACCTGTGATTCTTTATCATTTCTATCGAGTTTTGAAGCGTCTGTCAAAACAGTTCCGTATTCAAGCGGAATTAGCAAATCATTGGTGTAGCCTCCTTGATTGTATGCCCAAACTCTGATATAAGAACGACGCATTGTTGTTGCATCTTCAGGAATATTAATCATTAATTTGTCTTCGTTTCTAAAGATGTTAGGTTCTTCAAGAACTTGATTTTGCCATAGAGCAACATAGCCATCAACATGCTTGTCGGAAAGAACTATTATTGTTTTATCGTATGCCTTTTCAGTAAATATTACTGCTTCATCTTTTGCAAATGGCGAATTTACTTCGAGTAATGAATTGTAACTTCCGTAACCATTGTCAACTTTCTGAGGATTTTCAGGATCACAGAACCAATTTCCATCAGCAATCAGTTGATATGAGTAAATTCCAGGTTCTAGATCAAATTCTATTTCGAATTTATCACCCACTTGTTTAAAATAATGTTGTGATGGATTCCAGCTATTGAGCGAACCTGCTATTTGAACTGTTTTTATAGCATTGCCCCATGGATTATATTCTATTCTACAGCGAATTTTCCGTGAACGTAAAAGAATAATATCGTAGGTGCTTGAAGTCGTTTTTATTGTTAAAAGTGAAACTGTTTTGTAATTACTATCAAGAACTGAAATTATTGTTTTTTTGAAATCGCTGGAGTAATCGACATGAAAGCCATCACTGACAGTAATATCAATGATGGAACGGACATCAAGAAAGTAATCTTCGAGATTTACAATTGTTTCATCATTCTCAATTGTGATGGGGCTTGCAAGATGATATATTTCTTGATTTGCCATTTTTTTAAATTTTGGCATGTAATAACAATTTATTTTTAGCGAATGTAGGAATTTTTGCAATAATTTTGGTAGCCGAATATTCATTTGTTTTAAAAAATTATGTCTGGGAAATTTATTCATTCGATACTATTGACGGTTGCCTTTTTTATTATATCACAAAAAGGTTTTAATCAAGATTTTAGTTCGATAAAGAGAAAAATTAATACATTACTCACCGATACTGCTTTGCAACATGCTTTTGTAGCCTTCACTGCTCGAAATATTACCGATAGTTCTGTAATAATAAATTACAATGGTCAAAAGAGTCTTGTTCCGGCTTCAATTCAAAAGGTGATTACCACCGGTGTTGCAATGGAAACGCTCGACACCTCATTTCGGTATATTACACGAATCGGATATCTTGGCGACATTGACAAAAATGGGACATTAAACGGTGATTTATATATTTACGGAAGTGGTGATCCAACAATAGGTTCAATGTATTTCAACAAGCGACGAAATCAGTATGACTTTCTTTCACAATGGTCTACAGCAATTAAAGAGTACGGAATAAAAGCTGTAAAAGGAAAATTAATCGTTGATATTTCGCATTACGATGATTGGCCAATTGTTGGAACATGGACTTATGAAGACTTGGGAAACTATTATGGTGCGGGGATTTATGGTGTAATGCTTCTTGATAACTTAAGTGAATTGCATTTTTCGTCTCCAGGCAGAGTAGGCGAACCTACCATTTTCAAATATTCATTTCCAACAATTCAAAACTTAAACATAGAAAATCAGGTTGTAGCTGGAAAAGGTGGCGATAATGCGTATGTTTTTCAAACACCATCGAGCGATCACATGATTGTACGTGGTGATATTACCGCCGGAAAGCCCGATTTTATTGTGAAAGCCTGTATTCCGAATCCACCTAAAATGCTGGCTGATTTATTAAAGAAAAAGCTCGATTCTATTGGTGTAAAACAAGATCAGTCGTCGACAATAGTAAGTCAAACAAATAAAGTTATTGATACTCGGAATTTTGTAGAAATATATTCACATGTTTCAGAGAAACTACCCAAAATAATAGAACAAACAAATCACAATAGTGTCAACCTCTTTGCAGAAACTCTGCTGAAAGAAATTGGATCATGTACCAAAGGCAATGGTTCAACACAAGACGGTTTGGTTTCCCTTTATGAATTTTGTAAAACCCGTGGAATTAAATTCTCGGGAGTAGAATTCGTTGACGGAAGCGGTCTGTCTCGTTTCGATTTATTGACTACAACTTTTATGGTCGATTTTCTTACCTATTATAAAACGAGAAGCCACTATTTTACTCAATTCTTCAATACCTTACCAGTATCAGGGCATAATGGAACTATGGAAAATTTCGGAAAAAACAGCGTTTTGAATGGACGTGTTCATGCCAAAACAGGTAGCATGACTCGTGTTAAAAATCTTGCTGGTTATCTACATACTCGCTCAGGAAAATGGATTGCTTTTTCGTTTATGGCAAATAACTACAATTGTGGTGGTGCTAAGGTTAAGGTAATTCAAGAAGAGATTCTTAAATTGCTATATGAATTATAATTTAAAATCAATTCTTAGTCTATTTATCAGATTTTTTGGAAGTCGAAATTTCATCGAAACTCCTTCGGTAATAGGTAATATTTGAAAATAAATACTTTTTAAAAATCGTGTTTACCGATTAAATATATCTTAGCTTTAACAAATGATTTTAAAAGAAAAAATATAATATATTATGCGATTAAGCGTCTATATCTAAATTTTAGAACAGAAGAGATGATACGGAATATGTATGTTAAAATATGGTTGTTAATTACATTTGTTGCAATAGTCCTTGCTACAAATATGATTTTAAACAGACAAATTATAAAACAAACCGAAGCTATTTATAATAAAAAGAATGCTATAAATCTAGTGTTACGTCATCTGGTTGATTTGAATTACACTTCAATTGAGATTGATGATATGCAAGAGAATATCACGAATGAAAATGAGCAGATTAAAAATCAAATAATATCTCTTAAAAGTAAGGAATTCTCGCTCATTAAAGAAAATCATTTGTTGTTGTTGAATAATGGATTAATTGATAGTGCAATTATCCGTTCGTTGATTGTTTTAGAAAACAATGAAACAACCTTTAAAAAATATATTGCAACAAAAAGCATTGTGGAGTGGGGTAATTCAAACAAACACGAGTCGCTACATTTAAGTAGTGCAATTAAAGAAATAGAAGAGCATCTTTATTCCAATAGAATAAATTTAATGATTCAAACCCAAAGCAATTTATTATACATTAACTATATTGATATCATACAAGCTTTAGTCATCGTAATTACAACATTGGTAATTATTCGGATGCTATTAAAAGAAAATAGAAAGCAAAAGAATCTTATTGTTGAATTGGAACAGCTCAATGCAACAAAAGATAAATTCTTTTCGATTATTAGCCATGATTTACGAAGTCCCTTTAGTACGATCCTAGGTTTTTCCGACATATTACAAAAGGAGTTTCGTAGCTATCCACAAGAACAAATACATCAATATCTTGAATTTATTTATCAAGCATCAAAGAAAACATTCGATTTGATCGAAAATTTACTTGAATGGTCGAGCTTACAAACCGGTAAATATCAGCCAAAATTTAAACAAATGTCAATTAACGAAGTTATTCTTGATGAAATAGACCTTTTAAAAAGTACTGCATCACAAAAATATATTGATCTTTCAACGAATTTTAAGTCGTCATCGAATGTTATGATCGATCAAGATATGATGAATACTGTAATTAGAAATCTGATTTCGAATGCAATAAAATTTACAGATGTTAGAGGTAAAATCGAAATCAAAACAAACGACGAGATCAACGAAGTGATAATTTCGATTTCTGATACTGGTGTTGGCATAGATGAAAATACAATTGGAAACTTATTTAAGATAGATACAAAAATTTCGACTATCGGGACACAAGGTGAAAAAGGTACCGGACTGGGATTATCGCTTTGTAAAGAATTGGTGGAAAAGAATAACGGGAAAATAATGGTGGAAAGTGAAAAAAGTGTAGGAACGACCTTTTGCATTCGCTTGCCAAAATGCTAAAAACAAAATAAATTCAATTTAACAAGTCAAAGAATAATGAAAAAAATATACCGATATAGCCTTCTAAATTCTATTTTCATACTATTTTCGTTTATTGTTGGTTGTACTGCTACAACGGCACAATATTCGGCAATTAAACGTCCTTTCCCCCAACATACAACCTATGCAAAACAAACAATCAAACCTTCGAATCATAGTCAAAAAGAGTTGGACAAATCGGTTGAAATATTTTATAATCTATGGAAACAAGCTTATGTCCGGAATAATTGTTCCGATTCCAGTCAATATTATGTTTATGATAATGAAGAAATGGAAGCCGGTGATACGTTTCAATCAATTTGTGTCTCCGAAGGTCAAGGATATGGAATGCTTATTACCGTCACAATGGCTGGATATGATAAAGATGCTCGAACAATCTTTGATGGAATGTATCGATTTTGTAAAGCTCATCCAAGTGCTGATAATCCATATTTGATGTCGTGGAGTATTTTAAAAGATTGTGAAACAAACAAAAAAGATGGCAATCAAACGTCGGCAGCTGATGGCGATTTTGATATAGCTCTTTCATTGCTAATGGCAAGTTCCCAATGGGGTAATGAAGGTGAAATAAATTATCGTGCCGAGGCTTTAAAAATGCTGGACGCAATTTTAAAATACGAAATAAATCCTAAAAAATATACCATTTTAATGAGCAATGACAATCATCCTGAGATTTATGAAAAAAACATGAAATACTATGAGTCTCATCCAAGTGATTATGACTATAACGATATTCGTTCATCAGATTTTATGCCTTTACAGCTTAGGGTTTTTAATAAATATTTACCCAATAATGCATGGCTGTCGGTCTTGAAAAAAACATATAAGATATTTGGTCAATTACAAGACGAATATAGTCCCAATGCAGGATTAATTCCCGATTTTATTGTTTTTAGAGATAAAAAATATCAACCGGCTCCGGGCAATTATCTAGAGTCGAAATATGATGGTTCATATTATTACAATGCATGCAGAGTTCCCATGCGTGTGGCTCTTGATAAATTATTGTTTGGCAATAAACAGGCCGATAGTGTTCTTACCCCAATTAATGATTGGATAATGAAAAGCACCCGAAATTCTATCGAAAAAATAACATGCGGCTATCACCTCAATGGTCAAAAATTAGAAAAAGGGATAAACACAACACCAGCATTTGTATGTCCTCTGGCTATAAGTTCAATGATAAATTCCGAAAATCAAGAATGGCTGAACGATATGTGGGATTACATAAATGAAGAATTCGAATTCAAAGATTCTCAGTATTATGATAATTCATTGCAGATGCTTTCATTACTAGTGCTTTCAAATAATTATTGGATACCATAATATGGATAAGGAACAAAAACAAATTTTTCAAACACAAACGGCGACTCGTTGGAATAGTTTTATCTGGCTGGTTAGAATTTTTGCTGTATTTCTCGTTTTAGGAGTTGCATCTGTTTCGTTTTCTTTGATGCATAAGCAATATTACGATTTAAGAGTTTTAGTGTATAAAGCCAAGAGACTCCCCGAAATAAATACCGATAGCTCTAAAACATTTATTACAAAAGCAGAACAAGAAGCCTTTGCTTTACATCTCGATAAAATAAGGGCTATACGTAGAAAATCATTCTACCAAAATTCGCCGATTACACCACGTAAAATAAATATAAAATTGCCTATCAAAGCAGCATTCTATGTCAATTGGGATCAGCAATCTACATCGTCGTTACAAAAAAATATCGGTAATCTTAATATGGTACTTCCGGAATGGATTTTCCAAAAAGATTCGAAAGCTAATATCGATTTGCAAACGGATATTGCAACACTTAATCTTATGCGAAAAAATAAGGTTGCCATTTTACCTATGTTGAGTAATAATTACAACGATCGTTGGAATGGCGATACCACTCTTCTGTTACTCAAAGACTCCCTAAAACGACGACTATTAATCAGCAGAATTAAAGCCATTTTAGACAAGAATAAATTTCAGGGAATAAATATTGATTTAGAAAGCCTTCCTGATGCATCTATACCTTATTTAATGACATTTTCGAAAGAATTGTCTTCGGTATTGCAACCAGCAGGATATTTGACATCCATTGATGTCGATCCGATGGATAAACGTTTTGCATTTAAAGAACTGGCATCATATTACGATTTTATTTTCTTGATGGCTTATGATGAGCATTATTCTGAGGGAAACCCCGGTAGCATATCGTCATTGCCATTTATTGAGAATGCAATGGATAATGCAATGAAAGATGTTCCATCTGAAAAATTCATACTATGTGTTGCCGGCTATGGCTACGATTGGACAATTGGTGGATCCGGAAAAGATATTACCTATAACGATTTCATTTCATTGGTAAATGAAAATAAATCTCGCATTTCGTTCGACATGAAGCAATCTGATTTATCGATGTCATATTACGACGACGACGACATTACCAAACATGAAGTTCATTGTAATGATGCAGCCGGAATATTCAACATATTACGAACAGCCGAAGATTATAATACCGCAGGTATAGCACTCTGGTATATTGGTAGTGAAGATACCCGAATCTGGAATTTCTATTCAAAGAATCTAAACGATGAATATTTAAATAAGCATCCATTTAATTATAAGAAATTACAGGCTCTTAATTCAATTGCATCGGTTGATTATAATGGAGATGGCGAAATACTCGAAATAATAAGTGAACCTAATGCCGGACATACAACGTTACATTTCGACACCAATGACCAATTGATTACATCTGAAAAATATGATTTGGCTCCGAGTTCATTTCTTATAAGACGATATGGAGCAACGAATCACAAACAAATTGCAATAACATTCGACGACGGACCTGACGAAGATTATACTCCATATATTCTGGATATTCTAAAGGAAAAACATGTGCCGGCAACTTTTTTTGTTACAGGAATAAATTCAGAAAATAATATTCCATTAATAGAACGTATTTATCGTGAAGGTCATGAAATCGGCGATCATACATTTACACATCCAAATTTAGAAATAACATCGCCTAACAGAGAACGAATAGAACTCCGTTCAACACGCTTATTACTGGAAAGTATTATAGGACATTCAACAATACTGTTTCGTCCACCATATAATACCGATGCTGAACCCAAAACCATGTATCAATTAAAACCATTGGCTATTGCTTCCGACGAAGGTTTTTTGTGTGTGGCATCATCAATTGATCCAAACGATTGGCAGGTTGGCGTTTGTGCCGATACAATTGTTGCTAGAGCTATTGCTCAACAAAACTTAGGCAATATAATACTTCTTCACGATGCCGGTGGCGAACGTTCTCAAACATTACTGGCATTGCCTCGCATTATTGATTATTACAAAAAACAAGGTTTCCAATTTGTCTCGGTTTCTACTTTGATGGGGAAAAGTCGCGAGCAAATAATGCCAAAAATACAGGGACAACGTCAATTAACAGAAACGTTCGATAAATTTTTATTTTTCTTTGCCTTTATTTGGGAACATTTCCTAGATGGTTTCTTTGTCATAGCTATTCTTTTAATTATCGGAAGGCTAATTTCTATCGCAGTCTTGGCAATTCTACAACATCGAAAGGAGAAAAGAGAAAAACATAAAATTGATTCAACATATCAACCTAAAGTCAGCATTATAGTTCCAGCATATAATGAAGAAATAAATGCAGTTCGTACCGTTGATGGATTATTACAAACCGATTATCAAAATTTTGATATAATCTTTGTTGATGATGGTTCAAAGGATCAAACCTTTACAAACGTTCACTCTGCTTTTGGGAACAATCCGAAAGTAAAAGTTATAACAAAAACAAATGGGGGAAAAGCATCAGCATTAAATTTTGGTATTGCACAAGCCGATTGCGAAATTCTGGTTTGTATTGATGCCGATACAATTTTAACTCGCGATGCAATTTCTAAAATGGTTCCATTCTTTATTGATACAAAGGTTGCCGGAGTTGCAGGAAGCGTAAAAGTTGGAAATACATTAAATCTGTTAACCAATTGGCAATCCATTGAATATACAACAAGTCAAAATTTTGATCGACGAGCTTTCGACTATGTTAATGCAATCCTTGTAATACCAGGAGCAATTGGAGCTTTTCGTAAATCGGCGATTGATGAAATTGAAGCTTTTACAACCGATACTTTAGCCGAAGATTGTGATTTAACCTTACGCCTTTTACGTGCAGGATATACAGTTCGTACATGTAACGATGCTTTAGCATTGACCGAAGCACCTGAAGCTCGTAAAATGTTCCTTAAACAACGTTTCCGCTGGTCGTTTGGTATGATGCAAAGTTTTTGGAAACATCGAGACCTTCTTTTTAGCTTTAAAAAAATTAACTTAGGTTGGATTGTATTGCCAAACTTGTTGATTTACAACTTTATTATACCATTATTTTCGCCAGTTGTTGACATTATGTTTATTGCTGGTTTGTTCACGAAACATGCTGGAGAATATTTATTCTTTTATGTTTTATATTTTATAGTCGACTGTATAATTTCATCATTAGCTTATCATTACGACCATAAAAAATTTAGGATTAAAACCGCATTATATCTTTTTGTTCAACGATTTATTTATCGTCAATTATTGTTTTATGTACTTTTGAAAGCATATCTGAAAGCTATTAAGGGTGAACTAGCGAGTTGGGGCGTATTAAAGAGAACCGGAAATGTAAAATCGAACTAAAATTTACGATTTTGTATATCTTGTATTGCCCTTAATAGTCATCTCTTTGAACGTTTTTCAGTCTATTCAAATTGGCACAGAACTTGATGTCAAGGTAATTTTTAAAAATATGCAATGTTTAAAATAAGTAAATGTAGTATGTTTGCTCTTGAATATTGTTGAATATAGAAATGTTGCACAATTCACTTGATGATATAATTTTTGAAACCCGGAATAAAGAATACGGAGCATATTCTCTTAAAGCAAGTTACGCCAGAAATGCACTGATTGGACTTTGCATTTCATTATTAGTTACGTGTAGCTTTTGTGCATACTTTATCTATGAAAATTATATTGCAGTAGAAGATTATACATTTAGTCCCGATTTACTTAAATATGCAAAATTTAATGTAGACGAAGCATTATTAAAAGCAACAGAATTAGATCCTATCAAAGAAAAAATAAAAGTAATACCACAGCCAACGTTACAAAATAAGCCAATTGAAGCAGCAACAGCTCAAATTGTTAATTCTGTTCAAGTTAAAGAAGAACTAAAAATTGTTGATACCGTCGCAATTCGTGATTCTTTAGAAAAAGTAACACAAGCGGAAATAGAAGCGGAAAAAGAAAAAACAGCAATCGATACGTTACCTAAATTTAAAGGCAGTACAGATGCTTTTCGAAATTATCTGGTTTCACAAATTAAATATCCTGATACTTCATTTGTACGAATGATGAAAGGTAAATTATTAATATCTTTTATTATTACACCCAATGGTATTCCCGATGATATCACGATTGATAATTTTGCTGATACACAATGGGGAAAGTCGGTTATTTTGGCAATAAAAGCCTCGCCACGTTGGCAGCCTGCATACAGAAAAGGAAAACCCTGTAAAATGCAGTATACCATTCCAGTGTATTTCGCTCAATAAGAAATGAAGAATAAACAAATTAGCATACCTATTTACGGACTCGATAATTTCCATTCGGGAACAGAAACAAGCAAAATGTTTCAAGTCGAAATATTTGATGCTAATCGGCATTTTGCAGTACAATATCCTCACCGTCACGACTTCTATGAAATATTGTTTCTCCATAAAGGTTCAGGAAATTACATTATAGATGAAAATCAATATAAAATAATACCTCCATGTATATTTTTTATGTCGCCGGGACAAGTGCATTCACTATCGTTTTCATCAGATATTGAAGGTTATATTTTCCTTTTTACATCCGAATTTTACTTGCTCAATCAAAAGAATAAAAGTAGATTACTCGAATTTCCATTCTTCTTTTCAACGGAAAGAAATAACCCTCCACTATTGTTAAATGACGAATCAGATATTGCTTTCATACAACAATTATTCAAAAGAGCTTGCAATGAAGTTGATGCCACAAAAGAAACAAACAAAGAATTACTTTGTTCAATACTTGATCTTTTATTGGTTTCATGCAACAATCTATATCCGATAACAACAAATGCTATTAAAGGGAAAAGTAATATTTTAGTAAAAAAATTTTTATTACAAATTGAAGAAAACTATCACAAAAATTTACGAATAAATGATTATGCTGCACGTTTGAATGTAACCCCCAATCATCTGACACAGGTAATAAAACAAATTACGGGAAAGACATCCGCCGAATTGCTTCATGAGAAAACGATTGTCGAGACTAAGCGATTACTATTCCACACAAGTCTATCCATAGCCGAAATAGCAGATATAATGCATTTTGCCGATCAATCATATTTTACCAAATTTTTTAAAAAGAGTACAGGAAATACCCCGCTTCAATATAGAAAAGGCAAGAGCATTCCTTAACTTTTTCTACGAAAAGTACCAAAAAATAATGGTATTTTACATTATCTGATTATATAAATGTATTTACTTTGTATAGTGTAATTTATAGTATAATAAAAGATCATTTTTTATACAAATCAAAACTGTAACTAATTAAAAAATACAATAAAATGGCAAATTATTTTAACTCATTACCTCATCGTCTAAAAGGACAAGAATTAGGAAAATGTGATTTTATGGATCGTAGCGAATTTGCTAACGGCGTAAAAAAACTTTTAGGTAAAAAAGTCGTTATTCTTGGCTGTGGAGCTCAAGGATTAAACCAAGGTCTTAATATGCGTGACAGTGGTTTGGATATATCATATGCACTTCGAAAAGGAGCTATTGAAAGTAAACGGCAATCATATATTAATGCTACCGAAAATAAATTTAAAGTAGGTACATTTGAAGAACTTGTTCCAACTGCCGATTTGATTTTAAATCTTACTCCCGATAAACAACATTCTCCAGTAATAAACAGCATAATGCCAATGATGAAAAAAGGCTCATGCTTGGCTTATTCTCACGGATTTAATATTGTGGAAGAAGGAATGCAAATCCGTAAAGACATAACCGTTATTATGGTAGCTCCTAAATGCCCAGGAACAGAAGTCCGTGCCGAATATGTACGTGGTTTTGGAGTTCCTACATTAATCGCAGTTCATCGTGATAACGATCCAAATGGAGATGGTTTCGAAATTGCTAAAGCATATTGCTGTGCAACAGGAGGCGATCGTGCTGGAGTTCTTCATTCCTCATTTGTTGCTGAAGTTAAATCAGATCTTATGGGTGAACAAACCATTTTGTGCGGAATGTTGCAAACCGGATCTATTCTTTGTTTCAACAAAATGATTGAAAAAGGAATTGATAAAGCTTATGCATCGAAACTAATTCAATATGGATGGGAAACTGTTACTGAAGCATTAAAAATTGGCGGAATCACCAATATGATGGATAGGTTATCAAATCCAGCAAAAATTGAAGCGTTTAAAATTAGTGAAGAACTAAAGACCATCATGCGTCCATTATTTATCAAACACATGGATGACATTCTTTCTGGTGAATTCTCAAAAACAATGATGGAAGATTGGGCAAATGGAGATAAAAACCTGCTTACTTGGCGTGCAGCAACAGGAGAAACAGCTTTCGAAAAAACAGCAGCTGGCGATATGAAAATATCTGAACAGGAATATTTCGATAATGGATTATTAATGATTGCTATGGTCAAAGCTGGAGTTGAATTAGCTTATGAAACAATGACTCAGTCAGGAATTAAAAATGAATCGGCTTACTACGAATCATTACACGAAACACCTCTAATTGCAAATACAATAGCTCGTAAAAAATTATTCGAAATGAATAGAGTTATTTCTGATACTGCTGAATATGGCTGTTATTTGTTCGACCATGCTTGTAAACCATTATTAGCTGATTTTATGAAAAAGGTTGATACAAACATCATCGGTAAAAATTTTAATGCTACCAAAGATGCTCACGTTGACAACTTTGAATTAGTAAAAGTAAACGATGCAATCAGAACACACTCTGTTGAAGTTACAGGAGCAAAACTTCGTGCTGCAATGACTGCAATGAAAGCAATTGTAAAATAGAAATTGTTTATTCTTTTTTTATATAACGCTTGACAAGTGTATTTTAATGTTGTATCTTTATTAAACGTTAAGATTACAATGCTAATCAAAAAAACGCAAAGCGTTGCGTAAGTAGTAAGAGTAAAGATTAGCAAAATAGGTTTTTTTTATTAATAATTCTTAGAGAGGTAGTTGTTTGGGTACGCATGAATTTGCGATTAAAAAATATAACACTATCTCGTTTTTAGACATTTATTAATACAAAAAGAGTTAATCATCAAGGACGTAACGGAATGCATGATATGCTCCTACGTGGTGATTAACTCTTTTTTTATGCAATCTTATTTGCACAAGCAATTCCATCGAGTGCCGAAGATGTTATACCACCGGAATAACCAGCCCCTTCACCGCAAGGATAAAGGTTTTCTATTTCAACATGTTGGAATGTATTAACATCACGAGGTATTCTAACTGGAGATGAAGTTCTTGATTCAACCCCAACTATAATTGCATCATTCGTAATAAAACCTTTCATTGATTTGCCAAAAACTTCAAATCCATTTTGCAAACGTTTTCCTATTTCAGAAGGTAGCCAGTGGTGGAGTGGAGAAGTGCAGACTCCTGGTATATATGATGAGACAGGCAATGATTGTGATGTTTTGTTTTGTAAAAAGTCAACCAGACGCTGTGCCGGAGCCTTTTGATTACCAACACTATGCTCCCACGACAACCGTTCTAATTGTTTTTGCATTTTCAAACCAGCTAAAGGATTGTCACAAACATATTTTTCAATATCGTTAATACTTATTTCAACAGCCATTCCAGAATTAGAAAATGCAGAATTCCGCATAGAATTAGACATTCCATTAACCACTAATTCTTCAGATCCCGTTGATGCTGGAACAATAGTTCCTCCTGGACACATACAAAACGAGTAAACACCTCGTTGATTAACCTGTGTGGCTAATGTATATGTTGCAGCCGGTAGAAATTGATCTTTTGAACCATGATATTGAATTGAATCGATTAATTCCCGAGGATGTTCTATTCTGACGCCCATCGCAAAGGGTTTGGCTTGAATTAAAATCTTTTTGTGATAAAGCAATTCGTATATATCACGAGCCGAATGACCTGTTGCTAATATTACAGCTGATGTTTTTAGTTTTTCTTTTTCATTAATTGTTATCTCCCTTATTCTATTACTTTGAATGGTAATATCTGTTAGTTTTGAATCAAAACGGATTAATCCTCCACATTCATCAATTGTATTCCTGATATTCGTAATTATTTGAGGTAATTTATCGGTTCCAAGATGTGGATGTGATTCTATAAGTATATCAGGATTAGCACCGTGAAGTACAAATAATTCAAGAACTCTGTTTATGTTACCACGTTTATTGGAGCGAGTATACATTTTCCCATCAGAAAATGTTCCGGCACCACCTTCTCCATAACAATAGTTTGACTCTGTATTTAATAATCCATTTTTAGAAAGCTCTGCCACATCGGCTTTTCGCCGTTTTACATCTTTGCCACGTTCAAGAACAATAGGTTTAAAACCTCTTTCAATCAACGTCAGAGCAGCAAATAATCCAGCAGGTCCAGCACCAATAACAATTACCTCTTTTGCGTCTGAAACATCGTTATGTTTAAACGGCTCTATGCTATTGCTACCATCATATTCCTCATCCCAAACAGTTAATACCCTTAGATTGATTGCTATTTGTCGATTTCGAGCATCAATCGACCGTTTGATAACTTTAACAGCTGAAATATTTTTTTGATTGGTGTTGGCTAATTCTGAAACCTTTTTTTTAATAAAAGAGTTATCTACAGCCTCAGATGGAGAAAGTCTCAGTGAAAATTCTTCAATCATGTCTTCTTATTCGAAATTAAAAGATAAAACAAACATCTTGGTTTTAAGTTGGTCTATAACTTTATTATATTCAATGGCTGGTTCATGTATAAGAATATCTTTGAGTCCGTAACTCATTTTTATTTCTGTAGAAAATTTAAAATACGTTAAATAAAAATCCATTCCGGCACCGATTTCAAAGAAAAAGTCTACAGGCTTTAACTTTATTGAATAATCTTTATTTTTTTGATTTTTTCTGCGTGTTTCAAGGTCGTATTTTATGTTGCCACCTCCAATAATATAAGGTCGATAATTATTAATTCTCATACCTTTTAATCTAAATAAAATTGGTAATTCAACAAAAATGGATGGAATGAGCATATCGTATGTATAAAATACAACAGAGTCGGGATAGTTTTTGTCTCGCATTTTATATTGAATATTCCGCTGTCCAAAATTCATTCCGGGAAGTACGCGAATACTAAAATATTTAGAAAGATTTAATTCTGATATCATACCCAAATTAAATCCGGCTTGGCTTACAACTTCAAGACCATAGACCGAATCGCATTTTGAAGGGAAAAGCAAATCGGAAGAGGGTTTCATCCGGAAATACATATTATTATATCCTAACGAAAAACCTAAATGGAATTTATCATCATCATAGTTAGGATTATTTTGCAACCTTCTTATTTGTGCAATACTATTACTACAAATCAAAAGACCAATAATGAATATTATATAGTATTTTATTTTTTTCAATACAACAAAGGTTTCAATCTATTTCTCCGCCATATATATTGTAGCTATGCCAAACGAAACAGAAATGATTTTAGTATTTTTAAAGCCAATTTTAATCAAAATAGATTCAAAAGCTTTGCCCGAAGGAAATTCTTCAACTGACTCAGGTAGGTAAGTATATGCTCTATTATCTTTCGAAAATAGTTTTCCGATCGTAGGTAAAATATGTTTAAAATAGAACCAATATAATTGTTTGATAGGGAAACTAGTAGGTTTTGAAAACTCAAGTATTGATACAACACCACCGTTACGCAATATTCGATACATTTCGCTTAATCCTTTTTCTAAATTTTCGAAATTTCGAACACCAAAACCTACGGTAATTGCATCAAATGTTTCACTTTCAAATCGAAGATTTTCTGAATCACCTTTTTCTAGTTTTATAATATTGGAAAGATTTTTTTTTGCAATTTTCTCATTCCCATATTGCAACATTCCTTCCGAAATATCGACACCAATTACCGATGTTGGTTGTAAACGTAATGATGCAATAGCAAAATCACCAGTTCCTGTGGCAATATCCAAAATCATTTTGGGACTATATTTCTTTAAATTATTAATGGCTCTATGTCTCCATAATTTATCGATTCCCAAAGAGAGAAAATGATTTAAAAAATCATAGCGATAGGCTATAGCATTGAACATTATTGAGACTTGTTCCTTTTTGTTTTTTTCGTTATGATTATATGGATTTGCCATAGTTTTTACTCACTTTTGTATTTTAATGCAAAAGTAAACATTTTTAAGACTGATGGAACTTTTTCTATCTTCATTATATATAGCTTTTTTCGGTTGGCTTATTTTAAGATTACGCTTTTTCAAAATCGAAGGAATTTCACCTTGGATATTTGTGGGCATTTTCTGTATCAAGGTATTATCTTCATTACTACTTACTTTAATTTATACATATTACTATAAAGATAGGAGTACTGCCGATTTATTTAAATATTTTGATGATTCTAAAATTATTTTCTCTGCTATTCACCACAATCCATTCGACTATTTTAGAATGGTGACCGGGATTAATTCCGATGCCAGTGAACTGAAGCACTATTATATGGACTGTAATTATTGGAATAAGAAGTTTAATTATTTGATGTATAATGATAATAGAACAATTATCCGATTTAATGCCATTGTCATGCTATTTTCATTTGGTAAATTCTTTGTACACAATGTTTTTATGTCTTTTTTATCATTTATTGGTTTAATATCAATATTTAAAATTTTTGTCTGTTATTATGAGACTAAAAAATGGGAATTATTGGTTGCTATTTTTCTTCTTCCATCTGTTTTACTTTGGACATCGGGATCTCTAAAAGAAGGAATAGTGATTTTTGCTTTCGGATTGTTTACCTATAGTCTCTGGACTATGCTTAACAATAAATTCAAATTAGTATATTTAATGATATGTATATCAATGCTATTTATTTTATCGATAGCAAAATATTATGTCATTCTCTGTGCCATTCCTGGTATCCTTTTTTTATTTATAAAACGATTCCTTAAATGCAAATCAAATATTTTAAGCTTGACAATTTCGTTTATAATTTGTTTCATTTTATTACTTGCCGGAAGATGGATTGGGGGTACTTTTAATGTTATTAATACTCTAACATTCAAGCAACATGACTTTGTTAATTTATCTCTTTCCTTAGGTAATGTTGGAAGTTTAGTCGACACAACTTTGCTTAAACCAACTCTTATCGATTTTATAAAGAATGTACCTATTGCTTTATATCGATCATTGTTTAAACCTTTTCCTTGGGATGTCCATAACATATTGTCGATACTTCCTGCATTAGAAAATATTTTGTTATGGTTGTTGTGTTTCCTGATAATATTTAAACATAGCAAAAAAAATCAATCGGCAGAATTACTTATCTTTAGTATAAGTTTTGCTGTGTGTCTTAATATATTAAATGGTCTTATTGTTCCCGTTTTTGGTGCTTTAGTGCGTTACAAAGTTCCTGCGTTGCCCTTTTTATTTGCAAGCTTAGTCTGTTTAATTGATTTTACAGTTGGTTCTAAATCACAATCATCGACAAAATAATAAAGTAAAAAATAGTTACTTCGTTTTTTTGCAGTTGAGACAATTTTTATTACATATCTCGTTTATGACTTTATTTACGTACTTTTGTATAAGATTTTTAAATTATGAGCAATAATATTCTTGAACACTTAGGTGAAATATTAAAACAGAATCCTCAAAGTCTCACAATCGTTGAGGAACAAATTGACATTGATATCCAGATGGAATATTTCAAAGTGTCTAAAGAACATAAGGAGTCTAACACTGAAGATATTGAGATATCGGAAAAAGAGAAGTTGACAGACGTTGATGTTTCTATTGAAGAGAAAAAACATATCTTAAGTAAACTTGCCATACTTGAAAATGTTGAAGCATATCGTGCCATTGAAGCATTTTACAATGCTCAAACCGATGCATATATGCAAAGTTGGTCGGCATTGGCTTTGAAAGAGAGCAAAATGATGCTCGAATCATCGTTGCTTGATGAAAAGCAAATACTCATATCAACCGGACTTGGTGGGAAAAAATCGAAACTTCGATATTTTATTGTATTCGTATCGAAATCTTTAGAAGCTTTTACCGAAACACAACAAAAGGTAATTAAAAGCGAAGTGGAATTTTTATTTCAAGAAAACAGAAGCGAAGTCGAAAGTGTTGATTTTGACGAAGGTTACTCAAAAATAGTATCACTTATTCCTCTTGATATTCCAATTAAAGAAACGATTACGAGTGTCATTGACGAATGCAATCAATATGGCGATTTCATTATGCCAAACTTCATTATAACAAATGTCAAAAAGCTCTCGACACAAGAAATTTCTGATTTCTTAAATTCTGATGACAGCGAAGATGGTGAAGAAGAAACCAATTTTGATGATGTTGATATCAATGATTTGCTTGGATAATGTACTCTTGGGGACATCATCGCCGGTTTAACTCCTATACCGAATATTTTAAAACCATTTTTGGGGAACGAGTACAAAAGATTTCGCTAAATGCCGGATTTACTTGTCCTAATCGTGATGGATCGAAAGGAATGGGAGGGTGTTCGTATTGCAACAACAATACTTTTTTACCATCCTATTGTAAGTCAGAAAAGACCATCGTACAACAGCTCGAAGAAGGTATCGAGTTTCACAAAACGCGCTATCGTCGTGCTGCAAAATATCTTGCATATTTTCAGGCATATTCAAACACCTACAAAGATATAGAGAGTTTAAAAGCCATTTACGAAACAGCAAAACAAGATTATGTCATCGGCTTTGTTATTGGCACGCGACCCGATTGTGTGGACGATGAAAAGCTTGATTACTTTACTCGATTGGCAAAAGATTATTATGTAATTATTGAATATGGTATAGAATCGTGTTACGATCGTACGCTTAATCGTGTTAATCGTGGACATTCGTTTGCAACAACTGTCGATGCAATCAGGCGAACTGCCGATCGGGGAATTAATGTCGGCGGACATCTCATCTTCGGACTTCCCGGAGAAACAAAGGACGATATGTTGCAACAAGCCGAAATTATCTCGGAATTACCATTAAACACCATTAAATTTCATCAATTACAAATAATGAAAGGCACTGCCTTCGAAACTGAATTTAGAAATAATCCCGATGATTTTTCGTTGTTCGAAATGAGCGAATATATCGATTTTATTGTCAGTTTTGTGGAACGATTGAATCCCCGGATTGTTATAGAACGATTCTCAAGCGAAAGCCCTCCGCGATATGTTCTGGAACCTCAATGGGGCCTTATTCGCTATGATCAGGTTTTACAATTAATAGAAAAGAAACTTGAAGCCAAAGATACATGGCAAGGACGATTATATAATGGTTTAAGGTAATATTTATTAGCGTTGCTCTATGGAAGATCAGAAATCTGAACATGTACGTCGTGTACGATATAAAGGAACTCATCCAAAATCATTTAAAGAAAAATACAAGGAGCTTGAACCCGAATTATATGCAGGCGATATAGCAAAGGTTATTGAACGTGGACAAACGCCAGCAGGAATGCACCGTTCCATTTGTGTAAATGAAATAATGGATTTTCTGAATGTTGAATCAGGACAAATAGGAATGGATGCCACTTTGGGGTATGGAGGACACAGTCTGGAGATATTGAAACGTCTTTCCCCGGGTGGACGACTTTATGCCACAGATGTCGATCCAATAGAACTGCCCCGCACACAGCAACGTTTGGAAGCTTTAGGATATGGAGCTGATGTCCTTATCATAAAAAAAATGAATTTTGCAGCTATTGATACAATAGTGTTTGAGTCGGGACCTCTTCATTTTGTTCTCGCCGATCTGGGTGTTTCGTCAATGCAAATTGATAATCCCGAAAGAGGCTTTTCATTTAAAGTAGAAGGTCCGTTAGACTTACGCTTGAATCCCGGCAAAGGAAAATCGGCTGCTGCTCTTTTGAAAACAATTTCACAAGAAAAGCTGGAAGAGCTACTCACTGAAAATGCCGATGAACCCCATTTTCGACAGATAGCAAAGACTATTCGAAATAAGATATCAGCAGGCAAAGCAATAGAAACAACTACACAGTTACAAGCTATCATTGCCGAAGCTTTGGAATATCGTCATTTTCAAAATCGTAAGGATGAAGTGAAAAAATCGTGTCAACGCTGTTTTCAGGCATTACGAATTGCGGTAAACGATGAATTTGGTGTATTGGATCAGTTTCTCGAAAAACTTCCCTTTGCTCTTGTCGAAGGTGGACGTGTCGCAATACTTTCATTTCATTCGGGCGAAGATCGTCGTGTTAAGAAATCGTTTCAACGATTGTTTCGCGAAGGTATATATCGGGAAATAGCTCCCGATCCAATCCGTCCTTCTGCTCAAGAATGTTTCTCCAACCCTCGTGCTCGTTCAGCTAAACTTCGATGGGCGATTAAAGCTTAGTTATCCGATTGGGTTGTGACAAAAAAACTTGAATTACTGGCTCCCGGAGGAGATGTCGATTCCATAAAAGCTGCTATTGCTGCGGGAGCCGATGCCGTGTATTGCGGACTCGATAAGTTTAATGCCCGCAACCGTGCAACCAATATCAGGTTCGACGACTTACAAGGCATTATACAACTGGCACATGCTCATCATTGTCATGTTTTTCTGACCCTCAATATCATTATTGTCGAAAGTGAAATACCGGCACTCATAAACCTGCTCAATAAGATTGTGAACACCCGCATTGATGGCATTATTGTTCAGGATATCGGGATGCTTTATCTGCTGCCGCGTTGGTTTAACGAATTAAAGGTTCATGCCTCCACACAACTTACCACACATAACGAAGGTCAGATAGCATTTCTGAAACAACTCGCCGTTACACGTGTTAATCTGTCAAGAGAATTGAATCTTGATGAAATAGGCCGATTGACCCGGGTTGCACATCGCCATGACATTGCCACCGAAGTTTTTGTTCACGGTTCCAACTGCATCTGTTTTTCGGGAATCTGTTATATGAGTTCCGTTATCAGCGGGAACTCCGGCAATAGAGGTCGATGCAGTCAGCCATGCAGAGACCAGTATCTAAAGACTTCCACAGGAATGAACTTTCCGTTGAATCTGAAAGATAATTCCGCATATCGCGACCTCAGGGAATTGTCCGTTGCCGGTGTCGACTCGTTGAAGATTGAAGGACGAATCAAAAAATCGTATTACGTTTATACCGTGGTTGACGCATGGAGAAAGCAGCTCGATCGTTTTTATGATGTAAATACCGTGAACACCGATATGACTGCTCTTTACAAAGTGTTTAACCGTGATTTTACAAACGCTTATCTGCATGGAAACATTTCTAACGATATGTTTATCGATAATCCCCGCGACAATTCGGCTATACATGTATCGGAGCTCAAAGGAACTGCATCGGCTGAGAATATAGAAGAAGCAAAGTGCGAGATATATGATGAACGAACCGGCATTATCACAACGGTCGAGCAAAAACTGGCACAACTCAGCATTGGCAAAACTTCATTACACCTACACATTTCGGGTGACTGTGGTGAACCGTTAAAGATTTCGGTACAAACACCCGGCACCACATTCGATGTGTTGTCCCATTTACCACTTGCAGCGGGTGGGAGCGAGGCTTTGACTATCGAGCTGCTGACCAAACGTTTGAAAGCTCTGAACGACACATCATTTTACATAGAGAGTCTGGATACTGAGAATCTCCGTCCGAATTTGTTCCTACCGTTCAGAGAACTTACCGCAATCAAAAAACGTGTGCTGTTTCTCTTGAACAACTCCAAGGAATGGCTCGATCCTATTGAAGTTCCTGCAATAACAAGACGCACTGACGTTGATCTGAAACCAAAGCTTTCGGTGTTGATTTCGTCGCGTGACGACATTCATCTTTGCAACAGCATAGCAGCAACCATTTATTTTCAAATACCGGCCTGTTTAAAAAAACAGCTCTCTGAACTTCAGGAACTGTTCGTCTCCAATACCATTATCCCGTGGTTTCCTTCGGTGTTGATTGGCGATGACTATCGGGCGGCTGTTGAATTGCTGAAAACAGTGTATCCAAAACACATTGTGACCAACAACACCGGCATAGCTTATGAAGCCTGGAAACTCGACATTGCATGGATTGCAGGTCCACATCTTAATAGTGTCAATTCATGGAGTTTGCACTGTCTGAAGGAACACTTCAACTGTGCCGGAGCATTCATTTCCAACGAGTTAAACAAGGTTCAGATTAAAGGCATTAAAAAGCCTGCCGATTTCGATGTCTATTACAGCATCTATCATCCCATGATGGTGATGACCAGCCGGCAATGCTTATTGCAACAGGTAACCGGTTGCAGTAAACACCACCTTGACGATGACTGTCTGCAAAATTGTGAAAAACGGGCAACAATTACCAATATAAAGAACAACAGCTTTGTTATTGAAAAATCGAAAGGCAACTACCACGAGCTTTATAATGGCTCTCATTTTCTGAATACCGATATTGTGACCGATATACCCGATATGTTTTCAAGCTTTTTTATCGACCTGCGTCGGATACAAACGGCAACACAAACAAAGCTCGATATCAGGGAACTCTGTACCCTTTTCGAAAAGCTGCTACAAGGTGACCGTGATGCAAAACAAAAAATAAGGCAAGCCATTTACCCAACCACCTCGGCTCAATATAAAACAGGGATATAAAACGGGAATATAAACAGGAGTTTCAGAATCAAATTTTCTTGCGTTTACAATTTTTGAAAATTTCCTCCGTTTTTTGAATTTTATGTAAAATATATTTGAAATAAAACCGAAATAAAATATATTTGAAAAGACATTGAGGAAGGGATAACCGACTCAAAAAAAATAATTATAAAACGCAAATGGATTCAAAATACAAAGTTGTGATAGTCGATGATATGACTATTGGTATAAGCTATTTAAAACAATCACTGAAAGCTTACGAGACCATTCAAATCACAGGAACCGCTACTAATGTTGAAACAGCTGAAAAACTTATTTTTGCAGATCATCCCGATTTATTGTTTTTAGATGTTGAACTTGACAATCAGAACGGCTTCGAATTTTATAATGGATTGAAGGATAGAATCGACTGGCGGATGTATGTTATTATTTACTCCAACTACGATAAGTATCTAAAAAATGCTCTCCGCTATTCTTTTTTAGATTTCTTAAAGAAACCTTTTGATAAAATCGAACTGAATGCCGTAATGAACCACTTTTTCAATAAAATGACAAATAAAGAGGATGGTATTCAAAAAAAATTACCGGAATCAGATTTCCATCCATCACCTTTTATGGTACAGACAATCACCGGATCAGAACTTTTTCATGAAAACCAGATTGTCTATTTCGAATACGAAAATAGCGACAATCACGAACAATGGTCGGTTGTTTTGACAAATCAAACTAACATGATCTTGAAACGGAATACAACTGCTGAAACTATTGTGAACTATTCACCATCGTTTGTCCAAATAAATCAACGGCAGATTATCAATATCTCTTATTTAAGCCGTATAGACGATAAAAAATGTATCTTACACAAGATGGTTAATACAGGAGATAAAGAATTTATTATTACACGAACATTTCAAAAACTGTTACATCAAAAAGTGAAACACCTTTGAAGGTCAGATTCACCCCATCATCACCGGAAATACCTTTTTTTACCATAACAGACCGAAGCATAAAAGCATTTCGTCAGGCATTATATATCAAACAATGCCGGATAGTAATAAAATGCACAATAACTATTTTTTTTGTAAGATAACCTGTCTTTTTTGCCAGATATCCCCTCCTAAATGTCACATATCCCTATATGTGGCAAATACCTGTTTTTTGTTGTAATTATCTTTATATACATTTGTTTACATCGATTCAATCAGTTTAGACATCTGATTCAACCAGTCAGACATCTGATTCAACCAGTCAGACATCTGATTCAACCAATCAGACATCTGATTCAACCAGTCAGACATCTGATTCAACCAATCAGACATCTGATTCAATCAATCAGACATCTGATTCAACCAATCAGACATCTGATTCAACCAATCAGACATCTGATTTTAAAAAAAGGAGAGTCTATACAATAAACTGTGTGAAACTATATTTTATATAAATTTGACACAATATGAATACTCCAGTATTTGATTTTAACACTTTTGAAGCAGAAGCGTTAAAAGGTTTGCAAGAAGGCAAACCGT